>Ga0272443_10003234_pt1 | contig 19457 bp, 10 predicted proteins | sample SSMAcet12_FD_193581 | JGI IMG/M metagenome (GOLD analysis project Ga0272443, IMG submission 193581) | Marine sediment archaeal communities from Little Sippewissett salt marsh, Falmouth, MA, United States - SSM-Acet-12 | ecosystem: Environmental > Aquatic > Marine > Wetlands > Sediment ... | reverse complement strand
AGTAAAGTCGCAGGTATCCACGGTTTAATAACCTTCGGTAGAGCTGACTGTGAAGCAAGCGCAAAGATAAGGGCGGGGGCAAGCAATAGAAGCGCCTGGTGATGGCAGATCGCAAGGCCATAGATAAAGGCGATCAGATAGAAATCGCGAATTTTCCTGTCCTGGAGCCACTTAACGGTGAAAAGAAGTATCAGGACAATGAGCAGGCAGGAGAGGGCATCGTTTTCGGCAATTTCGGAGTGCCACCAGAATGTGCTGGCGAACGCGAGCGAGAGCGATCCGATTACGGCGGCTAGTGGGAATCGCGTGATTCTGACAAGAAGAGCATACATGCAGGCGAGGGTGATGGTTGAAATCAACGCCGAAAGCAGATTAGCCCGCCATGCAATTACGGAGTAACTCGTAGTGTCGAGTGTGAAGGGCTGGAGCGGTATGCGCTCCATGATACCGACCATAATAATGTAGAGCGGATAACCCGGTGGGTGGGAGATGCCATGAATCCACCCTGCGGTGAGGTAGTCGCCGGTGTCGCCATGGACAACCGTGGGCGCCAGACCCTTAAAATAAAGAAACAATGGGACTGCAAGGAAAAGGTACCACCATAACGGCAGTTTTCCGATGTCTCGATGCTTCCTGTCGTGCCCCTGCATATCGATAAATAATAGTATGAAATTTCGCCCGTATGCAAAAAAATAATCATAGTAAAGGAAAAATAAAACGCCCTACATAAGGGGAAATCCCCTGCCAGCATAATGGACAGGGAATAAAAAAACCGCAGTTGAATGCGGTTTTTCAGGAATATATTTCAGTAAACTCCTATCTGGCAGTTGCAATGAGGGCCTGGAACTCGGGGTCGTTCTTAAGGGCCTCGTTTGAAATTTTCTCCGCGATTCCCCAGCTCCTGAGTGGAAGATCGTAGTTGGAGCATTTCCTCAGGTATTCGAGAGCCGCTTCCCTGTCCCCGAGAGCTGCATACACCAGGAACAGGCAATATGTGTTTCGCTTGATATCGTGGCCCATCCTGAGGTTCGACTTGGCGGTACGTGCGGCTCTTTCCAGGTTCTTGAGGACATCTCCGCCCGGTTTTTTCATCGCCTTGTAAACACGCGCAAGGTTGAAGTAGCTGAACGCGTAGGCGGGCTGCTTGTCTATCGCCTGCTGCAGAAGATCGATAGCCTTGGCGTAGTTTTTTCGGTTTATCTGAATTGAAGCCTGGTTATTGAGAGCGTTTGCGAAGTCGGGTTTCTGTTCGACAGCGACGGAGAAGTGATGGACCGCGTCATCCTCGGAATCCATGTAGAGAAGGGCGTTGCCCTTGTTGAAGTATGCGTGCGGATTCACGGGCTGGAGAGAGATCGCCTTGTCGTAGTCGCCGAGGGCGGTCTGGAACTGTCCCAGCTCGTAGTATGCCTCGCCCTTCTGCATGTGTGCGCCGGGATCGTTCGGATTAAGTTCGACAGCCTTCTCGAAGTCGCGCGCGGCACCGACGAGGTCGTTTTCCATAAGCTTGATACGTCCGGCCATGAGGAAGAGATTTTTGTCGGTCGGGAAGCGTTCCATTGCCTCGCCGAGAATGCGCCTGCGCTCGTCGCCGTCGAGGTAACTTAAGAACTGGAGGTAGAGGTTAAGGGGAACGTCCTGTCCGGTTCTCAGGATCTCGGTGGCGATCTCCTCGCGCTGAAGAACGATCTCCCGTACAAGCCTCGTGACAATGCCATCGGCATCGCCGGGCTGATAAACGATAACCTGTTCTTCGACAAGACCGGGAAGGTGTGCGAGGTAGTTGAGCTTGGGAGGCGGAGCTTTCTGGACCGCCTCGTCACCCCGTTCCTTTTCCGAGTAAAGCGACCTGACATCGATTTCCGCATTCTGGGCTTTCAGAACAATGGTCGGTTTCTGCATCGATGCTAAAAGTCCGTACTCGAACGAGAGCATGGGCATCAGACCGTCGAGAACAACGATCGCGAAGATGCTGCTTTTCATCGCGTCGATGAGCCGGTTTCTGTATTCCGGGCCACGGTCGAGGTCACCGGAAGTAACGATGCTGAAATTAAATCTCTCACGCATTGCTGAGCGGATAACCTCGACTGGGTTGTCGAGGCGTCCTTCAAGGCCGGCGTGAGCGATGTAGACATTCAAACCGGAATGCTGTCTCGAACCCCTGCCGGGTACGAGATTCTGAGAGCCGTCGCCAAAGGGGCCTCCAGCCATACTTGTCCTCCATGGGGCCCTAGGGTATGGAAACAGGTGCCCGTTTATTATGATACATTATATCAGATACTTAATAGAGAAGTGCCCGATATAACGGTCAATGTCAATTAAGAAGCATTTGAATGCATTAAATGCTTCACGTATTATACATCCACGAAAAGGCGATGAAATTTTCATAATAATCAGGTATCTATTTAAAAAAATAAACAAAAGAAAATTACATACAGAAGGTGGACAAACCTCAAACATGGAAGATACAGGCCCAATCAGAAAATTCAATTCAAGTCGTTTCGGTGAGATCGAAATCCCGGAGGACAGGCTGATCACTGTTCCGGAGGGGATAATCGGATTTCCGGAACAGAAGACATTCGCCCTGCTCGACCCGTCGAAAGGCACATCGGTTTTCCTGTGGCTGCACTCCGTGGACACTCCCAACCTCGCGTTTATTGTCACCGATCCTCACCTGTTCGAACCGGATTATTTCATCGACACGAGGGAACCCGATCTTAATCGTCTCGGTCTTATGGACAAGGGATCACCGGCACTGTTCGTTATTGTGACAGTGCCGCCTGACGATCCGGACGGTGTCAACGCGAATCTTCTTGCACCACTTTTGTATTTTGAAACGGATCACACACTGTACCAGGTCGTGCTTGAACTGGAGGAGTGGCCGATTCGACACAAACTTGTTCAGCACGATGGTGAGGATTCAGACCATGCGGAACAGGAGCATGAATCTTCCGGGGAGGTGTCATGATGCTGGTACTCTCCCGGAAGAAGGAGGAGAAGGTTGTAATCGGGGGAAACATCGAGATAACGGTTGTCGATGTACGCGGTGACACAGTGAAGCTCGGGATTTCGGCGCCCGGGGATGTAAAGATATTCAGGGGAGAACTGCTAGAAGCGATAAGGCAGGCGAATATCGAAGCTGCCCAGCAGGTCGCGCCGGACCTTACAGCGATAGAGAAAAAAATCAGGCGAAAAAAATAGATATTGTATTATAGGAGGTGCGGGGTATCAGTATCTCCCGGCACGTGCAATGGTAGACAGACTTAACAGTTTAATACCCGCGATTGTGCTCGACAGCCTGTCAGAGCTTGTCACCTGCCAGGACAGGGACCTGAAGGTGATATATGCAAATAAAAGGGCATACGAGAGCGCGGGGCTTGGGCCGGATGAGATCATCGGCAAGACATGCTATGAGATCTGGGCTGCGAGAACTGATCCGTATCCGGGATGCCCGGTGAAAAAAGCGATGGAGACCGGTGAGCCGGCCGATGCCCGTCAGAGGACACCGGACGGACGTCACTGGTCTGTATCGGCTTCACCAATAATGGACGGCGACGGAATAATCACGGGTGCAGTCGAGATAACGATGGAGATCACCGATTACGTGCAGGCGCAGGAGGAACTTGATCGCGAGCGTAATGAGAAGGCCAAACTTGTTGACATCAGCCCAGTGGGAATCACGGTTGTAGACAGGGATGGACAGATAACATTCGCCAATCCTGCGGCAGAAAGGACGCTGGGGTTTACAAGAGACGAAGTAACAAAGAGGAGTTATAACGATCCGGAGTGGAACATAACGGACTATGAAGGTAATCCGCTGCCGGATGAATCGCTGCCGTTCAATCTTGTGCGAACAAAGATGAAACCGGTTTTCGATGTTCGTCACGCGATAAGATGGCCGTCGGGCAGGATGGTCTTCATGTCCATTAATGCCGCACCGATCATCGGCTCTGACGGTGAGTTCAACGGCATGGTGGCGACGGTCGAGGATATCACGAGCCAGATCAGTTACGAGAGGCTGCTGCAGCTCACAAACGAGGAGCTTCAGAAGGTAATCGCGGAAAAAACGGAGTTTCTTTCGGTTATCTCGCATGAACTGAGATCACCGCTGACACCGATACTGGGCTACTCGGACCTGCTGCTTGACGGGTCACTCGGGAAACTGCCGGAGGATGCGGCAGGCCCTGTCGCGGCAATGAAGGACTGCGCGGAGGATATGCTGAGGCTGATAGATGATCTCATTATGCTGTCGAGAATGGAAAGGGACTCGCTCAAGCTGAAGACAGAAGCGATCGATGCGGAGCAATACATCAGGGAACTGATACAGGACTACGAGTCGATGGAGTATGACAAGGAGGTCAGGCTTGAGTATGAAGGGGATGGTCTCAGTTTCAATGCGGACGGATCGAGGGTGCGTCAGATTTTAAGGAACCTTGTGAACAACGCGATTAAATACTCCGGTGACAGGGTGAAAATTGTAATAAGGGCTTACGTGGACAGAGGCATGGGAAATATCAGCGTGACCGATGACGGACTGGGGATTTCGGAGGAGCACATTCCGCATATTTTTAAGAGGTTCTACCAGGTAAAAGATCCGGACATCAGGGCCGCGGGAGGTACGGGACTCGGGCTTGCGATCTGTCGCGAGCTTGCAGAAGCCATGAATGGAACGATAAGTGTCGAGAGTACCGTGGGTGCGGGATCGACCTTTACGATATCATTTCCTCTTTCAGACTAAGGGGCATATCGCTCATTGGGACAAACAGAGAAAAGTGCTGAAGGGAACCGGGGAGATTCGAAATATATCTCGCCGACTTTTCACGCGCTGTTCGCGCACTCGTGGCGACGCATCTGGTACGACCGTGGTGGCAGGGCGATAAGGTTCTGGGAGACGGTGTTATGGTGTGTGCCCGCTGCATTTTTCGGACTCGAAATTTTCTCCGACCTTCCTGTATCGTTAAAGTACATTTGCTGCAGGATGTCATTTTACGTTCTTGTTGTTATTACGCCGATCGTGATCGGAGCGTGGATTTATAGAGTCCATGTGACCGCGGGGAGCGCGGATGAATCGCTCCGCGCAGTGCCGCTCAAACCGCTCGGGATACTCCTTCCGCGAATGGGGGTCGTCTTTCTGTCGTGGATAAGGTTAATGCTCCCGGTTTTGATAATTTACTTCTACGGTCTGTTCATCCTGATGCCATCATTATTCCCGCACGCGTCGGAACATGTACTCGTACGCACAACCATCGGGTGGCTTTATTCCTCGGGCCTGCAATATTTTATACATGCGGTGCCATCGTGGATCGCAAGGCAGGTGATAATGATTTTCCTGGGAGGATTATGGGGCGTGGGATTCGTTACGGTGCCGATCGCTTGGGGATTCTGGTGGGCGAGCAGGTTCAGATATTCGGCCGCAGGATATTTCTCCAGTTTCTTTATGTGGGTAGTACTGGCGGTAATCATTGTACTTCTTATACAAAGCAATTATTCATTCCAGGTATCGGCATACGGGCGTCATATATTCCAGAGTTCTGACAGGATTTACAGAATGGCGACTGTACAGGGGTTTTTATGGCCCGTTATGACGGCCGTATTTATCGGGATGGCGTGCTACGTCGTCGGGAGGCGGTCGAGATGAGATTTTCAAGATATCTTATACCCCTCATCGTGTTCCTGATCTCAACAGCAACGGGATTTTACAGTTACTCATATCAAAGGAATATTATCAGGGAAGAGATAAAGTACGCCGGCGAGAACGGTCTTCCGATTGTCTGTTTTATCAGCATCGATAACTATAGCAATCAAATCTACTACCAGCGGTACTACAGCCTTAATCTTGTAGTGCCAGGGCATGATCCGGTTTATATCACGGACCTGGAAATTGGTTTTGATTATGGCGAAATGATTTTCTTTACAGAGGACGGGACTCTTCATCTCAGGCCGATATATTTTCATTCTGGTACGATTACAGAACAGATACTCAGGTTTCCGGATACGGAATTTAAAGATGGGCCGGAGTACGATGCAACGGCGCATTTATTAAGTTCCGAGGGGCTTAAGGCGAGAAAAGTACTTCCGGAGACCCTTGAGATAGCGAGCCTGTATGACGATCGTGTTGAAGTCCAGGATGTCGTGACAGGTGAATTTGAAGTTGTACAATTTACTGAGAATATCGAATGGCCGGAAAAAGAGGGTTACTATCAGCACTACCTTATTAAAATTTCCGGTGATGGATCTTTAATGTACATTGCTTATGTGTCCAATCCCCCTTCCGAAGTATCATCTGTCATATACAGGTGCGAAATGGAATCAGGAGAGATATCAGAAATAATAAACATGGACTCAGCTATCATAGACATTTCAACGAATTACTCCGGTGATTCATTTGCCGTTTCACGATTACGGCCGGATCTGACAACGGGCGCATTTTTCAGTGTTTTTGAAGTTGGCGAGGAGGTTTTTCAGCATGATATCCAGGGTGTGGGAACGAACGGATTTTCACAATACTCCGATAACTGGATCGTTATAAGGAGTGTTAATGCCCCCATATGGGAAACATTGATTGTTAACCTGGATGATCCTTCCGTTCAGTACAGGTACACGCATGTAATGCCCAGATATTCTGGTGATTGGTCAGGTTTTGTGGCGATCTATGAACCGCCGCCGGAGGGGCTTGACGGCATGTACGACAATTACGATCCGGATTAAATTCTCCGCATTTTTCTGATTCAATTTAATGCATTTAACTCCAGACCGGGTTATATTTGTCTGGTGCAGTTTAACATATTGATGGGAGGTCTCAATGAAATTACAAAATGTATTCTGGATTATTGCGGTATTCATGATGCTACTTGCGGGTTGTGGCGGCGGCGATGACGATGGAACTAACAACCTTAGTGTCGGCGCGATAAGCGGCCCTTTAACAATTGCGGAAAACGGAACCGGCACATACTCGGTTACGGCGAGTGGAGACACGGGTATCACGTATATCTGGACGTGCGACCCTGGAGCGGCCGGGACGTTCTCGACACCGACCGCTGCATCGACCGGTTTTACCGCATCGCCGGTATCTTCCGATCTTTCCGTGACGATCCGCGTGTCTGTCTCATCCGATAATGACGGGCCGATTCTCGCGAACCTTGCGATAGTGGTCGAGGACACGCCGACATCCGGGGACGGATGGGCGGTGACATGGGGCAGCACATCAGACGATCGCGGAAATTCGGTCGCGACCGACGGCTACGGTAACGTGTACGTGGCCGGATCGTTCGCCGACTCGACCGATTTCGACAGGAGCGCGACGGCTGACGTCCACACGTCGATGGGTGGAACGGACGCGTTTCTTACATGCTACGACTCATCGGGTACTTTCAGGTGGGCGCAAACATGGGGTGGAACTGGTGACGACACTGCGATGGCGGTTGCGGTAGCGGATTCGGGCGAGGTTTACGTGGCGGGTCAGTACGAAGGCACGGTCGACCTGGATCCGACATCCGGCACGCAGGAATTCACGTCGCTTGGCGACACGGACGCATTTTTCACGAGATTCGATTCCGATGGTAACTGCTACACGGCGCTTACGTGGGGCGGAACCGGTGAGGACACGGTGCAGGATGTGAGCGTGGACTCATCGGGCAACATCGGCATAACCGGCGGATTTACCGGCACGGTCGATTTCAATCCGGGTAGCGGAGTCTCGGAAGCTACATCGCTGGGCGAGAAGGATGTATATGTTCTCAGGCTGGATCAGACGAGGGCTTTCGACTGGATACGGACGTGGGGCGGAACCGGAAGAGATTACGGGACTGGTATCACGCATGACGCTTCAGGCAATGTCTTTGTGTGCGGGGTATTCAGCGAGACGGTCAATTTCAATCCTGCCGGGTCGGATACATTTACTAGCGGTGGAGATCTTGATTCGTTCGTAACGATACTCGAGTTCAACGGCCTGTATGTTAAGACAATGACATGGGGCAGTGCCGGGACCGATCGAAGCGGAGATATCGCGCTGGACGCGTCAACAAATATTTTCGTGTGCGGCGATATTTACGGCGAGGTTGATTTCGATCCCGGGACCGGGGTGGCGATGAGTGATTTCGCGTATCATTCAGATCCCTACATCAACGCGCTCGATTCGGGCGGAAACCATCTTTGGTTCGCACAGTGGGACGGAAACCTTACGGATATGGGTAACGGCATCGCATGCGATACATCGGGCAATGTGTATGTTACAGGTTATTTTCATAATGGCATGACCGGACCGTTCGATGATTACTACCTTTACATAAGACAGTACTCTGGAGCAGGGGTTCTTGGCTGGGAGAACCTGTGGGAGGCGTCACCGACGTTCAAGGGTCGGGGGCAGGCGATAACGGTCGACGAGGACGACTTTATTTACGCGACCGGGCTTTTCCACGGAACGGCTGACTTTGATCCCGGAACAGGTGTCGATACGAGGATTTCGGAGGGTGAGTGGGACGCATTCCTTCTGAGGTTCGATAATTCGGGCGCGATGTGATAAAAATCACAAATTGAACTGAATAAAATCCCCGGGAAATGCCCCGGGGTTTTTTCATAAACCTTATTTATTATCAAGTCGATGTGGTTTATAATGTAACCACTAATACTCTATCCAGCTTGTTGTCAGAACAAACTCATCAGGATTGGTATAAATAAATGACACGATTGCTTTATCTCACTTTCGTACTTTCAATTTGTCTTGTGACGATACTCGGCTGTTCCGGCGGAGGAGCGAATCCAATCGTTCCGTCCGGGCTTACGGCAGGCGAATCGGTCTCACATTCAGCAGATTCAACACAGACACATTTATGGGGATACTTCGAGGTTTACATCGACACAGAAGCGGGAACCGCAGATGCGGTAAATGTGCGTTCGGCGATGTTCACGGCGAACGTCACGAATTTTCTTAACGGCAACCCTCTTGCGATGTCGTTTAATATTAACGAGATAGTACCCGATGTGGATTTTATGGATATCGACATTGATGTCGGTATCACTCATCCTTTCCCGGGATACCCGCAGTACGACGGTTACGATGTGCGCGGAATTTTCATGGGAAACGGATCGGAATCGCTTTCGTATAACTCGAAACTCTATTATCCGGTCGCGGGATCGGATCAGATGATGCTCGATGATCCCGAGACTCTCACGGGTGATGAAGAGGGTGGCGGTCCGGACGGTTACACACGCTGGTTCAACATGGCGGAGTTTTCGGAAGGCGGGATGCCGTTATTCAGCTACACGCACGGGAAACTCGCGACTCCGGGATACTCCCCGACCGCAACTCTTTGCCCATACAAGTATTTCGCGGATTCGCTTGGGACGTACGAGGACCTCTGGACATGGATTAATGCCAACGAAGACAAGAATGGTGTTTTTTCGTCCGGTGCCACAAACGAGCGGAATTATTACCTGAGATTCCCGTCATCGACAGAGATCGTCTACGGTTACGCGGTAATCGCAAACTGGGAAGGCGAGGGTGACGATTTTCACCCGTCGAATGCCATTGAGGCGGTCGCGTGCGAGATTACGGACAACAGCACACTTTATTATGTCGATCCGGCATCGAACGGCGGATCGCTGGCGCTCGACATCAGCCTGTTCGACTGGCACTCGGAGATAACGGACGGAACGATGGAAGCGTACGATATTTTCATCGAATCGACCGTACTCTCTTCTGTTTATGAACTCAGCGATGCAGAGATGGTTCCGGTGGGGGGAGATGGAAGTTACTCGACCTACAGCGTGGACATTGAAGCTGGCAACGTTCAGGGAACCGATGGAAACGAGGCATGGATAATCGTCGAATATCCCGATTCGGGATACGCGAATCCTTTCGATTCGCCCAATAATGTCGGGGATGATCCACTCGCCGCGTTTTTCAGATATGACCTTTACGTATCGGGCAATCCGGGATCACAGGATCCCGTGTGCGACCTGTCGGTCGTGACGGACCTTCCCGCCGAGGGATGGGACGCGGGCACACCGGTTGAGTTCGATGCGAGCGGTTCATACGACCCGGATGGCGATCCGATCGAATATCACTGGGACTTCGATGGTGATGGAAACTACGACGAGGACCCGGACGACCAGTACGAGGGATTGCCTGAAACCCCGACTTTTTATTACACGTTCGATTTTAACAGCCAGGTCTGGCTTAAATTAACCGACGGGTTCGGTGGCGAGACCGAATGCAGCGTGGATGTCGAGGTTATAACTCACCAGTCGAAGAATATCGAGATGGACTCGACTTACCTGATAAAGGATATCGCGATCGATCATTCGACGGGCGACCTGTTCGTGCTGTACACCGATGGTATCCAGTACAACATGCAGGACCAGGTGTGGGTGTACCCGAGGGACGAGTGGTACGAGACGGGATCGAAGTTTATCGATATCTACTGGGGATCACCGGACGGGTACGCGATGGATGTCGGGCCGAACCGGAATCTCGTGATCGCGGCGCATCACATAGCGGGTGTTTACAACACGCAGATGTACGACGATGAGGGCAACCTTCTTTACGCGGTTCAGCAGGGCGGTTATAACACACCTACGATGGATGTATACGCAATGACGGCGGGGGATTTCACCGACGACCTTGGCAATATACTCGCGTGGCCGAGTTCCAATGCGACTTTCGCGATCAGGTATCCCGATGGTAACTGGTTCTACGGTCACACATGGCATTATTACTACCCGACCGATTACACGGGAGTGGACCAGATCTACTGGGAATATATAATGGGCGTCGAGTCGGACGGAACCGGCAATTATATCTGGTACCTCGAGGAAGGTCCGGAATATTACGCGTCGAGGTGGGAGTTGAGCAATTCGGGATTCCCGTACTCGCAGGATTACAGTAACGCGTATTTCGGAACCGGAAGTCAGACAGACGATGACGATGGTTTCAACGAGCCGGTGGATATAACCCGTGACGATCAGAACCAGTATTTCGTACTCGACAGGCTGTCGGACAGCGAACCGAGGATCAAGATGTGGAGCGTGAGCGGCAACGCGACAACGTCGCTTGGGGGATTTGGCGATTCGACCTCGATAGAATCGGAACCGCTGAGGATTGAGGGAAGCGACTGGTCGGGTGAGGTCGTTGCGCTTCATGGCGAGACGGTACCGTACATGGTCAGCGTGTTCATACCGTACGAAATGCCTGATTGATAGTTAATGTTAAGGAATTTTCGGATTCTGCTGAAATAAAGGCGTAAAAAAATAGCCCTTATGGGGCCTGTAAGCGGTAATTAAAAAGGCTGTAACGGCATCTCAAGTAACGGAGCAAAAAATAAGGCCCCGGAGGTGCCGGTAGTCCGGGGCGTAATGGATTCGATATTCCCGCCGGAGTTTTGTATTTGCCGGATGAAACCGGAGCCGACATGTGGGAATGGAATCTATAAAGAAAACGCATCCGGTGAGGAAAAACTGACGAATAAATCTCGAAAAACGGGTTTTTTTACTGATTTAACTGCCGAAAAAGATAACAACAGGGGTAACCGGCCCTGCAATGTCGGTTGCCTTTGAAATGGATAACATACTATACTGGTTATGAACCCCATTCATAAAGGTCTTAAAAAGACCGGTGAAAGGAATTGACGATGGTTTCCAATATCCGTCCATGGACGATTGGGCTGTTTGCCCTCCTCATGATTTTAGCGCTTTCATGTTCAGGGAGCGGTACCAATCCGGTAACACCCCCGTCGGGAGATCTTAACGCGGGACTGCAGGACACATCCGGCAGTAATCCGTCCCCAGACCCAGCCCTGACGGGATCGCAGGGAGTCGAACCGGGCAGTCACGAAGCTGCCGGGACGGCAGTCTGGGGAGTCTACGACATAGTATACGACTGGGCGACCGGTGAGCTTGTCGTGGAACCAATCCGTGGAGCGCAGTTCGCGTTCAATATCACGGATTTCCTACAGCCTCCAACAGGCAACCCGGCGAACCTGAAGATCACGATCAACGACGGTTCACATCTGATGGACCTCGGGCAGCTTACGCTGACGGTCGAGATCACACATCCCCTGAGTCTTCCCAGGCTTGTCGGATTCGACACGATGGGTGTCCTGATAGGCGATGGAACGCTTACATCGGGTGAGGACTCCGGAGTGGTTTATTCCGGCGATAATGACCTCAGGCTTTTGAACTTCGATGGTTATACACGCTGGATGAATCCAGTCGAGTTCACCGATCCCGGTTTCCTTGGTTACACGGATGGCATGTACGGGACGAAAGAACAGACCTGGTCAGCGACGATCAACGGTTATAAGTATTTCGCCGAGGGACTTGGCGCAACCGACGATCTTGGCGCGTACCTTGAAGATTCGGCGAACCAGGCTCATCGCGGGGCGTTCTATCCCGGAAGCACGAACAGCCGACGGTACGAACTCCAGTTCCCGATGGAAGGTGGAGCACCCCAGATCAGGTTCCAGTACGCGATACTCTCGCACTTCAAGGCGGCGAAGGATGGCGGAGTCCCGATAACGGACCCGGACATCGGCGATTTCCCGCCGGAGGCGAACGCACAGGAAGCCATCTATCTTGAGTGTGACACATCCGCGAGCACGCTGTACTTTGACGCGGATGCAGGCAGTGCGGGTGGAGACTTAACCATCAATATTACTGTCTATGACTGGCAGGGCATGGAAAGCGTCGGTGGTGCGGGAGTGCTGAACGAGATCAGCGGTATCGGTCTTGAAAGCAAGGACGGTCTTTTCGGTGTTACAGGGATGAACCTGGCGATCGAAGACACGTCCATTACAGAAGTATCAACCCCCCTTCCCTATTCCACCGAGTTGAGTATTCTTGTACCCGGCCTGGTACCCCAGAAGTCGGGTGAAAACGAGATACTTGTAGCGGTCTACAGCATCGAACCTGACACATACGACCAGGGCCTTGGTTCCGCGTACCCGGTCGGTGCGGTCCTTGCAGGTTACACCCGAGCCACTGTTCAGGTGTCACCGAGCAGCGACAACCTTGCCCCGGTTATTGACGAGATGCAGGGTAAGGGCGACATCGGCTGTTTCGATTCGGAGGAGATCTACACGTGTATCGCACACGATCCGGATCCGGGCGATACCCTGACTTACACGTGGGCACTTACCGAGATGGGCCAGTTCCCGCAGTTCGATGATCCTCCGAGCGAGGACAACACTTATACGGTCGACTGGTCGGATCCGCAGTACACCGGATTCATGTACCAGCTATACTGCCAGGTTTCGGACGGCCAGCTTGTAGCTGCAGATTTCATCGACATATTCGTCTCCGAATCAGGCCTGATTGTTGATCCGCTTGAGGCGGAGGACGGAGACATAAACGGTGTAAGGTGCGACAACATCGACGCGCTCTACACCTGTATAGCCGACTGCTGCAATCCCCAGGCGACGGTTTACTACCAGTGGCTTCGCGGATTCGGGCAGCCACCCGCAGAACTTGACCCCCACGATCCGAACTGGACCGAACCCAGCGAAAACAACACCATGGTGTATTCATGGGACCAGACAGATATCGGCAACTGGTGGATCATCTGCATGGTCAGCGATCCGATGGGCGGCGTATTCGAGGAAAGCCCATTTCTCATAGTCGAGCGAATCGACACTCCGCCAAGTAATCTCCTTCCCCCGGAGGGTGCGACGGAGGTTGACTGCAACTCCACCGAAGAGGTTTACATCCTTGGTGGCGGCGAAGACTGCGATGGCGGCGAGTTCACTCGGGAGTACACGATCACAGATACAAACATTCCTCCCACGGTTGGATGGGTAGACGCGGTTGACGATCAGTTCATTGTCAACTGGTCAGTGTATCCTGTCGGCGTTTATTACGCATGGCAGCGCGTGGAGGTCGAGGGTGATTACGAGATATCGGAATCGCTCGAGATAAACCGCGTGAACACCGGGCCCGATACACCTCCGATGCCCGAAGGCGACGGGATGGTAGACTGCACATTCACGGATGCGCTTTACCAGGCCGGGGTCGTCGGGGACTGCGAGGGTGACCCGCTTACACGAGAGTGGGCGCTTGGAACAGAGGAAACACCTCCGGAAACCGGCTGGAACCTGTTTACCGGAACTACATTCACAATAGATTTCTCACAGGTACCTAGTGGATCGTTCAGGCTGTGGCAGAGGGCGAGCGATGATGAGATCGAGTGGAAGTATTCTGACCCGCTGCCCGTAACCAAGATAAATGCCGCACCCGACAAACCGTCAGCACCTGACGGTGCCGCATCGGTAACATGTCATGATAATGCGTCGCCCTACGAAATGGGCGAGGTCGGCGACTGCGATATTACGGACGTTCTGACCCGGTACTACACTGTCACCGAGGATCCGTTCAGCCCGTTTGCCGAGTGGATCGAGTTCACCGAAACACCGGTGATGGTGGACTGGTCGATGTACCAGAGCGGTATGTGGTACGTGGTCCAGAAAGTCACTGACGGACAGATCGAAGCCCAGAGCGACGGTTTCGCGGTAATCAAGGGCAATACCACACCTGACGTTGAAGCACCGACCGGTCCGATCGATGCAGACTGCACATCGACCGACGTTGAGTACACCGAGGGTGCGATCAATGACTGCGACCCGGACACGATGTTCTTCAAGAGCTGGTACCTGTCGACCGATCCGGTCACACCGACCGGCGGCCTGTGGACACCGTACGAGGGATCGACATTCACGGTTGATTTCTCGTTCTCGCCGAATGGAGATCTCTATCTCTTCACGAACGCAAACGACGGTGAGGGTGAAGGCATCAGCCCGCCCTTACATATTACAAGGCACAACACGGCTCCCGACAAGCCAGCAACACCCGACGGGCCGACAGAAGTGGACTGTCTTACCAATCCGGCAACCTATACGGGTGGTGAGTTGAGCGACTGTGACAAGCTTGATGTTCTAACAAGGTCACATTACCTGTCAACCGACCCGGTAACCCCGACAGGCGGGTCCTGGATCGATGATATCGGAGATCTTTTATTTGTCGATTACAACGGCGTAGTCGCGGAGCAGGCATACTGGCTGTTCCAGAAGGCATCGGACGGAGAGCTTGAGACACTAAGCGATCCGCTTGCGGTTATCTATCACAACACCGCCCCGAGTGATCCGCCGGCTCCGTTAGGTGCTACCGAAGTAAGCTGCGCTAACGATAACGAGGAATACTTCGGCGGTGAGGAGCTTGAGGACTGCGATGGCTGGCAGGTACTTACGCGAAGCTGGGCCATAAGTGATATAGACTGGCCCCCGGCAGTAGACTGGACGGAATACGCCGGAACATCGTGGTTCATTGACTGGTCGGAGTATGACCAGGATACGTACTACCTCTTCCAGAGGGTGTACGATGGATATGAGTACGCATACAGTGAATCACTTCAGGTGATAGTCGGTCCCCCGACTCTTACGAAACCACCGGCACCGATAGGACCGGCAGACATTTACTGTGACGATCTGCCGATTACATACGATGGCAGCGATTACCTGATAGGATGTCCCGATATCGAGATCACTCGGTCATGGGCGTTCAACTTCGTACCCACCCCGCCACTGACAGGCTGGACGGTATTCAGCGGTAATACATTCGATGTCGATCCGTCACTTCTCGGATTCGGCAATATCTACCTGTTCCAGCGGGCACAGCTTGATCTGCAGGAACAGATTTCACAGCCCCTTCTCGTGATCGTACATCCGGGAGCGCTTGGAGTTCCCCCGGTTCCGATCGGGGCGACATCGGTGAGCTGTTCATCGACGTCAGAGGATTACGACATGGGCACGGTATCAACGGCATGCCCGGGAACACCGCTTACGCGATCGTGGCAGGTCCAGGATCTGGGCGGCGACCCGCTTGTCGGATGGCAGGAATTCATGGGCGAGACCGTAAACATCGACTGGACGACATTCCCGACCGGCGATGGTTACTGGCTTGTACAGATGGCGCAGGATGCCGATCACACAACGTACAGCGATCCGCTGGTTATTGATTTCGTTAACGATGAACCGGAATTTCTCGGTTCGATCAGCGGTCCGACAATGGTTAACTGCAGTAACAAGGACGCGATATACGATGGCGGCACGGTCGACGACTGTGACACCGACCAGACCCTTACACGCGAATGGGCATGGAACACAATCGATGCGTATCCGGTTGACGGATGGCAGCTTATGTTGGGTTCATCATTCATGATCGATTACTCCAGCCCCGACATTCTTCCGGGCGACGTCTACCTTTTCCAGAGGGTGTCCGACGGAATTGTGACGGTGTATGACCCGGTCAGTCTGCACGTGACGTACACAAACAGCCCTCCCGACACACCGGGACCTCCCGGCGGAGCTGATCTCGTTGACTGCACCAACACATACCAGGTCTACGACGCGGGTGAAGTTTCGGACTGTGACGGACAGGATGTGACCCGTGAGTGGGCTATAAGCCAGGATCCCACACCTCCTGTGGCCGGATGGGTACCATTCACCGGAACGACGTTCGATATGGACTGGGCCGGAGCGGCCTTCGGAACCTGGTACATCTACCAGCGCGCCAGCGATGGTGTCGCGACTGAAACGAGTGCTCCGTTTATCATTCTCTACATTAACACACCACCCAGCATTGAGACGTTTGAGTGCGTACAGGGACCGGGACCGTTTGACGCCGATGGAATTCACACCGGTCTTACGGGACTCAACCTTGTGGATACGCTGGACTTCAATTTCGTCGTCTCCGAATGTGATGGCGAAGACGTGGATGTTTACTGGGCAGCCACATCATTCCAGTTCTCACCCCCCGAGGGTGACCCATCATGGAACGGTCCGATTACCGGATCGGCATTCCAGGTCGACACGTCGGACTACACCGACGCCGCACCTGGCAGGCTTTTCATACACATCGGGGCGTCCGACGGTACCAACTTTGTTGCGATTGCATGGAGCAGCGTTGTGAACATGTGGGACTTTGTCTGGATGACCGAATTCACGGATCCCGGAGACATGTGGACGGAAGATCCATGCGTTGTCGGTACGGGAAGTTACACATGGAGCCATGACGCAGGCAGCGGGTATTTGAGGCTGGAGGACTATGGAGCCGGATCGAATTCGGCTGTATGGGGTCCGACGGTCGCGCTTCCGGCTGCACCTGGAGCTGAGTCTACCGCTAAACTGATCAGCTACCTGAATCCGGGATTCGCGAGTGGCTTCGACAACATGTCGTTCCAGTTCCTGGAACCTGTCGGATGTGACACGCAGCAGCTTGACCTGATAATCGGTCAAGGCTGTGATTCCAACTCACCGCAGCTTGGCCAGTACACGATCCACAGCATGCTTCCGATATGGAACACGAGCCAGAAGATCGGTATCAGCGAGAACGGGTTCGATGGCTGTACAGACAGCGAGTTTTATCTCGACTGGGCAGGCATCTGGATCATGCCGAACTGATAATCGTCTCTATACAATAATTGAAACTAAAATTCCCCGGATCGAGTGGTCCGGGGATTTTTAATATATCGTGGCGAATGGTTATCCTGCGTCAGCCGGATTTAAGTGGTCGGTTGCCCTTATACGCGCACGACAATATAATGATTAAGTCCCATTAAATGAACGCATGTGTTCTACGCTGGCGTCCTAATGGTGATTTTATTAAAGCGGAATGACCGTACACATAAAAACCGAGAATCTTACAAAGGCCTACAAGAGACCTGACGGCGGTCAGCTTCTTGCGGTCGACAATGTATCGCTAGAGGTTTATTCCGGCGAGGTTTTCGCGTACGTTGGTCCGAACGGAGCGGGGAAGACCACGACGATCAAGCTGCTGCTCGGACTGACATGGCCGACGTCGGGCAAATCCGAGATTCTCGGTGGAAGTATCGCGGATCGTGAGATAAGAAGGCAGGTGGGGTTTCTTCCGGAGGACCATAATTACTTCAGTTATCTTTCGGTCGAGAGCGTACTGGATTTTTACGGAAGGCTTTTCGGGCTTGCGGGAACGGAACGAAAGAAGGCGATCGATCGGGTGCTTGAGCTGGCTGGGCTTCTTGACCGGAGACGTACGAAGGTTAGATACCTGTCGAAGGGCCTTCAGCAGAGGGTGGGACTCGCGCAGGCCCTGATTAACGACCCGGGTGTGCTCCTTCTCGACGAACCGGCAAGTGGACTCGACCCGCTTGGGCAGGCCGATCTGAGAAAACTGATTCAGCAGCAGAAGGAGATGGGGAAGACAATCTTTCTCAACACGCATGATTTATCAGACGTGGAGCGAATCGCGGATCGCGTGGGTATTCTCGACAACGGCGAGCTTAAGGCTGTAAGCCAGATATCAGATATTACGGGTACGCAGGAGGGGGTTATGGTCAGGGCGGAACCGATCAGGGAGGAATCGGACCTTGCCCCGATACGAAAAATTGCTGTAAGCGTGGAGACCAGGGACGGATTCACGTACATTGAACTTGGCGAAGAGGGGATGGTAGCGGAAATTCTTCCACTACTGAAAAAAGCCGATTCAAAACTGGTTTCGGTGGAACAGAAACGCGTACATCTTGAGGATTTCTTCAAGGGGACGGTAACGAGTCGGGGTGACAGCTGGGTAGGACCGCGTGCCGAACCGCGCGATCCATCGGGGCAGAAGAATAAAAAGTAATGGGTGAATACTCAAGACATATAGAGCATATCTGGGATTACCGCATCGGGTCACACTGGTCGGTAATAATTCCTGCGCTGTTCATCCTGATCGGCATAATCTGGTTTTTCACCGTCTACCGTCCGGGCAAATTCAGGTTTCTTCCCGCACTTGCGATAGCACGCGTGACGATCATGGATTCGATCGGACGTCTCGAGGTGATCATCCTTCTAATAATCGGCATGCTGATAGTCGGGATCAACGGGATAATCCCGAATACTGCACTGGGGCGAACGACGCTTGAAGGTATTATCGAGGGCATTCCGTTCATCGACGAAAAGCTCGGGGAGCTTACAACGTCCGCGGATGTCTTCCTTGACGAGGGGGACATCATCACGATGCCGGGAGCTGATCTTACAGGCCAGCTGTCGGGTGTCGAGGGTGAGTTCGGACAGTACAGCATCGGTGGAGGTGAGAATCTCCCGCCTTCGGATTTTCATGGTCAGCCCTCCATTTATGATAATGACATTGGCGGACAGGGACCCGCGGAGCAGGACGCGGTATTAACGTCAACCGAAACGGAGTTGTCGGGTGAAGCCGGCAGTGTTGTGTTACCCGACGGCTCATCGATAACGCCCGAAGAGCGCGAAGTTATAGCCCGTCAGAAGACTCTTACCAATCTTATATGGCATGGTGCTTTCCTGGTTGCGGATTTCTTCGTCGCTATGATCGGGTTCGTGCTCGCGATGATGGTGCTTCCTAACGAAATGAACAGGGGAGTCACGCTTTCGATACTGCCCAAACCGATCACTCGCTCGGAGTACGTTATAGGAAAA
>Ga0272443_10003232_pt1 | contig 19459 bp, 15 predicted proteins | sample SSMAcet12_FD_193581 | JGI IMG/M metagenome (GOLD analysis project Ga0272443, IMG submission 193581) | Marine sediment archaeal communities from Little Sippewissett salt marsh, Falmouth, MA, United States - SSM-Acet-12 | ecosystem: Environmental > Aquatic > Marine > Wetlands > Sediment ... | reverse complement strand
GGAGTTCCAATCCCTGATCCAGGTTGTCCTCAGCAGCGACCCAAGCCTGGAGGGTCTGATCAAGATCAAATCCTACCATGAAGAACTTCAACGCATCGGTGCACCCGGAGAGGCTGAGGCTGTCCTGGATTACAGCCATACTCTCGTTCTTAGATCGCTCGCAGAAGGTCAAACCCAATCCGCCATCAGAACTGCTACACTTGTCTGGGAAATCTTCGAGTCCTCGCTCGACCTGCCCTGGCATTTACTGTGGGAATACTTCCGATACGCGGGCCTGATCTCTCACCCCCTGCTGCCAGAATTGGCAAGTCACACGCTTCATGAAAGCTGGTTAATGGCGCTGTGGACATTAATCACGATTGCGCAGGAATCTGATCCACCTGATTGGTGGAGCCGCCTTATTCCCGTTTTACGTCAGAAAGCCATCGGTGCAGCCGCACCGCCGCCCTATCAGGCGGTTGAATCACTGCTCACCTGGTTTACTTCTCAGGGGGAAGAATGGCAAACACAAGCTAAAGCTTTGCGGAATATCCTTGATGGCTGGCGCAGTAAAGGAAGAGACCTCAAGGAATCCCCGTTCGATTATGCTGCACTTGATCTCATTCAGCGCGAATCAAATATTCCCTTCAAGATCCGCTCAAAACTAAAGCGGAGTTTTGCCCCCTGTGAAGAAGCCATCCGTGAACTCCTGCAGGGTTGGGTCAATATGGATTGGAATGCGCTACCAAAAGTTTTCCGACGGGTGGCAGGCTGTGACCCGGAGCGCTGGGGAGTCATTCGGATGGCGCAGGTCGTGACCGATTTTCAAAGCTGGTTCAAAAAGCTCTATCAGGGACCTGAACCTGCAGCCTCTGCAGTCCAATTCCTCCAGGAATTGATCGAACAACAACCACCAGTCGACCGTCTTCTGGGTACGCCTTCCTGGCTGAACTCCCTTTCAAAAATGTTAAGAGCCGTCCAACAAGGTGCCCCGATCTCACAATACAGAACCGAGGTCCAGACCTGGTGCTCGTGGTTGTTAAAATATCCGGACATCCATTCGACTGAGCCAAAGGAAGAGACCGCTGACGAAGCTGAAATTCAATCCTCCTTGTCCTCCTTTACCGAGTACCTCAGGGAATGGAAGGATATTGATGCGGGCCTTGAAGTGGTCAGGGCCAGCGCGCCGATATATTTCTCGACCTGCAAAGAACTTGTGGAGAGATATGAACTTGTACTCTCCGTGAATCCACCGCCCAGCCCTGATCAGACAGGACACCTTCATGATGAACTGAAAGAATGCCAGGATATGCTACAGGTGCTGTTTGATTGGCGTCAGGAAGTAGAAGCCGGTGACCTGGGATCAGCATTCGCCCTTCTAAATGAACGCCCTGACAGAGGTTGGCAGATAATAATTCATACCCGGCAGAGGACTGAAATCTGGGAGAATAAGACTGCTCCCATGCTCCAATCGCTGAAAGGTCAGAATCCCTGCCATGCAGATATTGAATCCTCAAAGGATCAAAGCTTATTGAAAACCCTATCCAGGTCCTGCGAAAAACTCCACAAGACATGGTCAATACTCCATTCATCAGGTCTGCACGAGGATTGGCTTGAGACGCTTGAAGAGACCATTGATACGATGTGGAACAGCTTCTTTGAATGGCGGCAATCAAAGGAACGTGCTGCCGACCGAGTGGAGCACCTTCTTTACCACAGTCAGATCGGTTTGATCCGCCAGATCTCAGATAATCTAATTGAGCTTTCAGAGCAAAGCCGCCAAGCCAGGTTGAGCTTCCTCTCCCTGGTTGAAAAAGACGAAGTTGCGAAACCCATCCAGATGCGGGAAGCACAAAATCTCCTCTACCATCTCCACAAGATCGAGAATCTGCTTTTGCCGGAACCTGAACGGTGCTTCAGCGCCTGGATCAACACGCTTAATGCCATCGTTGAAGCTGAAACTCATCAGCAGCAGCGGGAACTCGCCCTTGCCTTGCCTGAAGATCACCCTCTCTTCACCTGGCTGGTACAATCATACTTTGCCTGAACAAAGAATATCATGTGACAACTATGGAAACAATACAATTTGGACCAAATGAGAAAATGAAGCTGACCGACCCCCTGGATACCTGGCTTTCAGCCGGACTGCGTGATTTCGCCGTCCCGGAAGCAGCCGGCTCATCCGCACGGGTCTTCAGCTTGGATTACCCGCCACTAAGTGGTGACTATGCGAATTTTCCTGCCCTCAAGGTCATGCGGCCTGATAAGACACGGTATGCCCTGCCTCTGTTTGAGAATGAAATCCGCATCCTGGATGCCCTCCAAGATGTTCAGGGGATCACACCCACGATCGGATTGGGATTTTTGAAAGTATCCGATGGCAGTTGGCCGGCGGAGATCGCTCCCCTGACAAGTTCCCTGCGGGCGGAAGCATCCGCCTCTCACCTGACGGGTACAGCCGATCTCTATGCACCTGAAGATATCGAAGCTTTCCTTTCAGAGCTGCAGGTACGAACTGCTGAACAGTGGTTAGCCGCGATCATCCTCCCTCGTCGCTGGGAAGATAATCTTTACCTGCGCTGCGACTCAGGCTACACCCGCGGTGAATTTCACCGCAGTTTCACCGTAACGGATGCCCTTAAAGCAGCTCTGCAGATATGTGATATCATCGCAGCCGCTCACAAGAAGAACATCGTCTATCTGGATCATAAAGCCCTGCATTATTATTGGAACGAACCCCGCCAGCAGGTCTTCATCCTGGATTGGAATATCGGTAGGCAGATCACAAATCACAACTCAGAAGAAGTTTATGCCTTTGATGTGATCCAGTTCAGCGCACGCGCCCTCCATCATCTGCTGACCGGCAGGCAGGCACCCGGCTCCGTCAATGTCGGCCCGAATAAACCAGAAGACATTCAAAACGCTCCGGATGAGTATGAACCGATTTGGACGTATGATGACCATAAACGACTCACGGATGATGAATTAAATGTACTGGGAGAGGCAATCCAGGGGCACTACGAAACCATCCAGGGATTGGCGCAGGACCTCCAAACCCTGTATAATCAACGTCAATCCCAAAACTGACCGCCCAGAAAGGATACTTATGCTAAAAGATCTCATTCTCCGGGCAATAAACACACTCGATAAACCTGATCCAACAGAGCAAGATCTGGTGGAAATTGAAAACGAACTCAGCGCTTACCTTGAAGCGATTGCAACCGATCGCATCTCTGAACCGATTGATTTTGAAGAACTGGAACATGCTAACCGACTTTTACGTGAAGTCCGCCGTGAACGCTCCAGGCGTCTGGCAGAAGCACAGCAAAGCCAGCAGACAGATAAAGAAATTGAAAAGGAAGAAAATTCAGAGCATCAGCAGCCGGTCAATGTTTCTCCGGATTTCGGTGATGATGATACTTACGATCCCCTTCGGAAATTCCTCAGCTCCAGCCACGATCCCGAAGCTGAGGAATGGATGGATTCAGCAGAGGAAGCGTTCTATGCTGGGAACTACCAGAAAGCTATCCCGATCTATGAAAAAGTCCTCCAGATCGAACCGGGATGGGCACGCGCCCAGGAACACCGCAACGAAGCGGAGGAATTCATGCGCACGGGGAACATCCCTTCTGTGGCTCTGCCGCCGGAGGCCGGTAAGGCCTATGGGAAAGCCCAATCTGCAGCTCGTGTCTTCCGCTATCAAACTGCCCTCGATTACCTTGACGAAGCCTTTGCCAGCCTGAAAGAATCCGGGATCAACCGCTGGCGTGAAGGTGAAAGCCTGCGCCAGGACCTTGAAAACCAGATGCAGGCACACGAGGTTTACCAGGAAGGCTTATCGCTCCTCAGCCAGGGTGACCTGCAAGGTGGATTATCCAAGGTACAGACTGCCGCCAGTGCGGTAGCCCTGCCCGAATATGTGGATAAGGCCAGCGAAGTCCGTGACGATATCGCCGTTCTAAACGAAATCGCGGATGTCCTCAACCTGAGCGGGAACATCCCTCCTGATAAGTTAGCTGAATCCCGCATCAAGCTGGACAGCCTTTCCATCAAGTACGGTGAAATTCCTCAGGTCTCCCGCCTGCGCAACCGGATGGACCTCGTCCTCCCCTCTGTCACGGAAACACTCATTGAGAAGATCCAGCAAGCCAAGCGCCAGGGTGATTCCGCCAGCACACTCAAATCCGCCAAGGAATCCTATACGGTCGCGATTGAATCTCTGACCACACTGCAAACACTTCAACCTGAAAATCCTCAAATGCGTTTGCTGCGGGTCTCCATTCAAGAAGCGAACCGTGAAATTATCAACCTGGAAGATGAACTCCAGAGGTCAAACCAGGCCATCAATGCAGAAAACCGGTTCTTCCCCCGGAATACTCACCTGATCAGCAAAGGCGTACGCAGCCGCTTCCCTCAGGACCCTGAGGTCCTGGACCTGAAACGAAGTCTGCGCTGGTATGATATCGTCCTTTACGGCGGGGGCGGGATCGCAGCGATCATCGTCATCATACTGCTCTTCTTCGGGGGCCGCGGGATCGCCAGGGCAATCAGTGCACGGCAGCTCGCACTCACGCCCTCTCCCACTGTGACCGCAACCATCACACTCACACCCACCATCACGCCAACCCCAACCATCACACCGACCACAACCCCAGAAGCGACGGAGACGCCGGATTATACACCCACTTCCACACCAGTCATCACCGGTACCGTGCTGCGAAACCTGTGGGCACGCGAGGGATGCTACGAATCAGAAGAAGCCACCGGACGGATCCCCATTGACGGTGTGGTCACGCTGATCTCCATCCCGGAGCGCGTCTTTGATGATCTCAACCGCGAATGTGTCCTGGTGGAATACCGTGCAGAAGAGGACACCGTGATCGGGTATGTCCTTCTTGAGGACCTAAGCATTCCGTAAAATATCAAATTAAACACTTGTCCCGTTGATTTGATCCATCAATAGGTATTTATGTTCTAAAAACCTCTGGTTTGCCCTTCCCAGGGCGGTCCTTTTCCCACCTTAAATTCATGTACGCCAGGGCCGTTCAACCGGCGCAAGCGCCATATGCCATATAGATAGCTGATAATCAATACCACAACAGTCACCGGCCACCCAAGGAGGGTACTCACCCAGGCAAGCGTACCGGCTTCCCCCTGCTGGAATAAGGTGATCTGGATCACAAGTCGAACGCCGAAGAACAATGCCCAGATCCAGGTCACTGAAACATAAGCTGGTCTCACATCCTGTCGCCAGAACCACGCCAGCGGCCAACCGCGAGTCAGGTGACTGACCCAGGCTGCCAGCGGTTTCCCTATCAGGTTGCTGACAAGTGCAATCAAGATCAATAAGGCACTGCTGATTATTGCTGGGATGAAATAACTTACAGCACTGCGGGTCAGCAAAGCTAGACCGGCAGCAAACCCCACGCCGATCAGTCCAGTCAAGGCATACAGCCAGGGCTGTTTCCGAACTAAACGCAGACCGCCTAGTAGTATTGCCAATCCGAATGCTGCGTATACGGCAATTTTTAGATCAAAAACAGCGTTGAAAACTGCAAATAAAATGGAGGGTAGGATCGCATCAATGGTACTTCCTTTAAGCACGGACCTTAATTCTTCCCAGATTTCTCTGCTTGTCGTTTTCAAATAGCTCAACCTCGCAATTCAGGCAGCCAGATCAGCCAGGGACGACCAAAATCACGCCAAATATGATTTCTACGACCAAGCTGATGATATTCGATCGTACAACAGACCGATCCACAAACATTGAGACCAGACGAACCAACGCGACAACCAGATAGGCAACGCCCAACATGACATATGTCTGGGGAAGTCGATAATATAGAGGGACAGCACCAAGTGCAATGAAGAATGCACCCAAAACAGCGCGAATCTCAGTGATTCCCCGCCCACCAGGTGCAGATAGGCCCGTAAAACCAAAGACTGATTTCGGTCTAATCAGGGCGTAGAGACCAGTGGCAATCGTCCCAATCGACGCAAATATTTTTAATATTGATAAGAAAGGCATAGATTCTCCTCTTCACTCATTGACATTTAAAAAGCGTTCCTTCCTGGCTCCTAAGAAAAACGCTGCCCAATCGCCCTTACTACGATACAATGCGATCAAGACATAAAGGCTGCCAGTGAAGAAACCCAACACCATCATCAGGATGATCCACAGGATTGCCATGAAGACGTTCTTCTCTCTGAACGCAATCCATAGAGAAAATAGTGCAAACCCAACATAAAGGTCAACAAAAGAAACCAGCCCCCATGGATTTGCTAATAATTCTCCACCATCCTGACTGAAATTACCATTCACAAACCCATTGATCAGGACACCTGCCATTGCAAGCAGTCCGATCCAGGCAATTAACTTTGCAAGTTTCATTTAAACCTCACTTATTCCTTATTTTTTGGGAAACCAGGGGACAAAACCGCTGGTCTTCTCGATATAGTCTCGATAACCAGGTTTCTTATCCTTCAAAGTCTTCTCCAACAATGCTGCTCCAGAGACCTTAACCAGCAGAATAGTCATGATGATAGGGCTGAAAAAAGTCCACCAGCCACCTGCACCAGCGGCGATCAGGAAATACCCCCACCACTGTGCCGAGTCTCCAAAATAATTTGGGTGACGTGTGTAATGCCAAACCCCGCGATCGAAGACCTTACCCTTGTTCTCTGGTTTTGATTTAAAATGAGAAAGTTGATGATCTCCTACAGCCTCAAAGAAGAAACCAATCACCCAAAATCCTATTCCAAAATAATCCAGGATACCCAGGGCATCGCTCGCGCTGGGTAATTGAGCTGCTGTCAATGGCGACGCAATCAGCCACATTAGTAATCCCTGAAACAGGAATACTTTGAAATAACTCTGCCACCACCACTTCCCATGGCTGTTTTCGCGCATCTTGACATATCGAAAATCCTCCCCCTTCCCCATGTTTCGGAAGAGAACATAAATCGAAAGCCGCAATCCCCAAATCGTAACCAGGATAGCGATCAGCCAATCACGGGGACCTGCCGATTCAAGTGTAGAGAAAAATGCAACCCATACGGAGACCACAAATCCAGCACCCCAAAATATATCAACAATACTGCTGTCTTTAAGTAAGAGGCTCAAAACCCAAATTGTTGTCATAATCCCCAAGATCCAAAAACCAACCGTGCTGTGTAAGCGTAGGAATTCTAAGAAAGCCATTTTCGCAATCCTTTCTTTTCTGCGGCTATATGCGCAGAACTCTCAATCCAGTTCACACAGAGTGCTCCTGGACCGACATGCGCACCCAGCGCTGGTGTAGCTTCTGACACCAATGGATCAGGCAAGCCTGGGATGATCATTTTCATTTGTCGGATAAGTTCATCAACCTGATCCGGTACGCCAGCATGCGTGATGCCGAAAGCCTCAGCATAAGGGATGTGCTCTATCGCTGAATTTAGCACCCGCTGAAATGCTTTGTTTTTTGTTCTTGTAATTTCCATTCGTGATACATGGTTGTTCATCTTCAAGATGGGTAATATCCCCAACAAACTGACGACGCTGTATTGAATGGACGTCATCCGGCCGCCGCGCAGCAAATAATCTATCGTATCTAATTTGGCATAGGCAAAAGTACGGATGATTGTATTCTCAATAATCGCTGAAATTTCAGATTCCGATTTCCCCTCCTTTGCCGCCCGTGCCGCCTGGATCACGATCAATCCTTCAGCAAGCGATAGGTTGCCCGAATCGATCACATGCACGGGGATCCTCGAGTAATTATCAGCCGCAGATTTCGCAGATTGGATTATCGCTGAAAACGTGTTTGTAATATGAATGGAAAAGAGCGCTTCAGCACCTTGATCTGCTGCTTCATCAAACACTCGTCTGAATTGCCCAGGGGATGGCGCAGCAGTTTGTGGGTGCGGGTCAGCGTCAGGTAATCTCTCATAAAATTCCTCACGGCTCAAATCAATGTTATCTAAATAACTTTTGCCATTCATAAGAATATAGACCGGAATCACACTGATCGGCAATTTTCTTAGAACCTCATCAGGGATATCACTGGTACTATCTGTAATGATATGAACTTGCATTCACTTTTCCCATCTTCCTTCCTAAAACCATTATTACTTGATTTCAAGATCAGTTAAATTAAATCATATATTACTTTCAGAAAAAATAAAAATGTGTGTATAAGCTTTGTAGATTATTTGATGGATCGAAACAAATCCGGCCTTTAAGACACAGCTACAATTCTATAATGCCCAATTATCTGGGATAGATAAAAAACTTCAAAAAATCATCCCGTTCCGCTACTCTTCTGAGAGCGAAAGGTCAATGAAAGTGAAGATATCCAGCGTGACCCGTTCCTTCCAATCGGTCGGCGAGACGGAGGTGCCCAAGATATCCCCCGCTGTATGAACACGCCCGCGTCCCACGCTGACAACACCCACATTGACAAATTCGGGGGCTCCTAAAAGAGATACGGGGATCTGCACTTCAATAATCGTTGGCGAACCGGTATTGAAAGCACCCCCACCGGTAAGCGCCAGGTCCTGCCACTCTTCACCATCCCATCCATAGAAGTTGAGACTGCCGCTGACGGTACCTTTTCGTTCATCGCTGCGAATCTCAAGGATATACTCCGCCTGATAAGGCTCCGCCACCAAAATGGGATGCTTACTGAAATCAACATCCGCACCCTGCCCATCCTGGGTGGTATCCAGATAGATTGTCACACTCCCCCAGGGATTTTCAAAGAAATCACCCGCGACCGTCACGGCAAGGTACAGGGAGTCCTGGTCAGTTTTTGCATACATGTGCAATAGATCCAGATGCTCGACCTGATCCAGGTTATCCCCGGCATCATCCTTAACTAGCGCATCTCCATAGGACTCGTCCACAACACCATCTACAAGCTCTTCCGGGAAGAGGTAAGGATAACTGAGAAAATCAATGCCTTCATGAACTTCGTTTCCGTTCTGGAAGTCAAAGAAAGCAGCATTCTCCCAATGGGAACCCTGCCCCCAGCGGGTGGAACACGCTGTTGATACCCAGGCCGGTTCCCAGTAAACCACCCCCAGCGCACCGTTGCTGATCAGGCTTTGTGTGAGGTCGACCAGAAATTGACGTTGCCCATCCGTGCTGATCGAATATGCTCTTACGCCCTGGTTGAGGATATTATCTGCGGTCTCATCCACAGCGTCAAACGTCCAGGGATAGGCAGTTTCGACGATCATCACATCCTTGCCAAACCTTTGCCGAAGGTAAGTTACATGTGCGCCCATATCCGCTAAAGAAAACTCACTCCATTGCGGGTAGTATGAAAGACCGATCACATCAAAATCTGTGACCCCATTCTCGCCCGCCTCTCTGAACCACCACCCGGCATTTTCGGGTTGGGCGACGTGCAGGACAACCTTTGGCACCGTTCCGGTTTCCTCGGCCGCATCACGGATCGCCTGAATGCCCATATTGATCAATTTCGCGTCCCGCGGCCAGTCCAGCCCTGAAGTTGCTTTGAGGAGTCCCGAGTTGATCTCGTTCCCCACCTGTACAAAATCGGGCATCAACTCCTGTTCATTCAATTCGATCAGGACATCATACGTATATTGGTAGAGAGCATCCTGCAATTCCCCCTCTGTGAAATCCTCCCAAGCTGCAGGAATGGCTTGTTTTCCGGGGTCAGCCCAATTATCCGAGTAATGAAATGCCAGCAGGGTCGCCATACCGGCATCCTGGGCGCGCCTGAAGGTGCGTTCGACATCCGCCAGGGTGCTATAATCAGTCCAATCCGGGCTGTGCCACAGCCGCGCCCTGACCAGGGTCGCGCCGTGGCTGCTGAAGAGCTTAAATGCATCCTGTTGTTCCCCGTCTTCGAGATAAACCGCACCGCAGTCATCCATTTCGTTGACGTAAGAAAGGTCAACACCCAAATAAAAAAGGCTCCCCTGATCGCTGTGAGGTTGACAACCGGCCAAAAAAAGTACAGCCAACCCCAGCATTAATCCGGGGGCCCAATGCCAACGCATAAATTTCATACCTAACCTTTAACAGCTCCCTGTGTCAGACCACCGATGATCTGGTTTTGGAAGATAAGATACAACAACATGATCGGCAATGCGCCGATTAGGGCACCGGCCGCAAACACACCCCACCGCTGGTCAAACTGCGCACCGGTGAACCGTTCCAAACCCACCATCAGTGTATATTTTTCGTTGCCTTTCAGCAGGACCCGTGCCAGAATAAACTCGCCATACGTGCCGATATAATTGATGATGGCGATCACGATCAAGATCGGGCGGAGCAGGGGCAGGATCAACTTGGTAAATATCTGCCAATTTGATGCACCTTCCACCATCGCAGATTCATCAATATCACGCGGGACCGTGTCCAGATACCCTTTCATCAGCCAGATATTGGATCCCATCGCACCCCCCAAATAGACCAGGATCAGTGCCGTGTGGGTGTTCAACCCAATGAAGGGAATGACATCTTCGATCTGAGAGATCATCAAAAAGGTCGCCACCAATGCGAGGAGCGCCGGGAATACCTGGATGAGAAAGATAGCTTTCAGCAGGGTTTGTCTGCCCTTGAAACGGAAGCGTGAAAACGCATAAGCAGCAATCGTGGTGATCGAAAGCGACAGCACGGATGTGATGCTTGAGATCTTGATCGAATTAAAAAACCATGTCCAGAAAGGAAATTCCTCCGAACGCATGAGTTCTTTAAAATTGTCCAGCCCTGGATTTGCCGGGATCAGTTTCTGCGTCGCAAGCGAGCCGGTCGGGTTGAATGCAGCCGAGATAACCCAGATGATTGGGAAAAGTGAGAAAATGATCAGTAATATTGCCAGGATCAAACGAAGGATCACGCTGATCTTGCGCTGCAAGCTCGCTGATTTGTAGCCTTGAGGATTCTCGATTGACTTAGACATTTTCGCTTACCTCCTCCCACATATTGGTGAAGCGGAACTGGAGAAGCGTGATTGTTCCAACAATAAAGAAAATCACGATAGTAATCGCGGCCGCATACCCATAATCAATACCCGTACCACCGGAGAACGCGAGGTTATAAACATAACTGATCAAGATATCGGTATGCCCAGCGATCAGGTCTTCAGACATCGGCGGTCCGCCGGCATTGAAGATATAAATCAGGTTGAAGTTGTTGAAGTTGAACACAAAGGAAGACAATAATAGCGGCCCAACTGCGACCAATAGGAGCGGCAGCGTGATCTTCCAAAACTGCTGCCATTTGTTCGCGCCGTCAACCTGGGCAGCCATGTAGTAATCATCCGGTATGGACTGCAGAGAACCACTGCAAATCAACATGAAATAAGGATAGCTCAGCCAGAGGTTGATCAGCAGTACTGCTACCTTCGCCCACCATTGGTCTGTCATCCATGGGGGGGCCCAACCGAAGATATTCTCAAGGATACGGGTGATCACACCGAGTTCAGGGTTGAGCATGCCGCGCCACACCAGGATCGTCAGCAGTGCAGGAACTGTGTAGGGGATGATCAACAGCGTACGGATGAGTTTACGCAAAGGGAATTTCGGATCATTATAAATGACGGCGATCAGCAGCCCTAATGCGAAATTTAATAACAAACTGAAAAATGCAAATGCAAACGTCCAGATAATGATCCGCACCAATGGTCCATTCAAGGTGAAACTGGTGAAGAAACGTTTGAAATTCGTTACGCCGATCGACTCAACAAAGCCCGGTTTGAGTTCATTACCGGTTGATGAAGTAAATGAACCACGCAGATTTGCATAAACGTCTCCGGTCTCCTGATCGATCATGGCATCCAAATCAGAATCATAGACATATTTGGGCAGCAGTTCTGCAGCCTCAGAAGGAGAACGAACCTGAATGGTCTCGCCTTCTTCCCCAAAAAGGATCTCTGTCAAGTTTTTATCGGTTGCAGCCACGATCGCGTTCAATTTCTGGTAACCATCAATTGACGCTGGAATGCCGCTGTCATCAAAATCTCCAACGCCTTCTTCACCCGGTTGGGGTTGGGACAAGGGTTCCCCAGGTTTTGCCAGGTAACCAATCCCATCATCATCGATCAGCCAGAGGGCATACTCGCCCTCTGATGATTTAAAGGCAGTCCATCTGAAGGCTTTGCCTTCTTCCGGCAGGTACTTCTCCTTTATGAGCTGCTGGATGGCTTGCTCTTGGGTGATCAGATGCCCCTCGCCATAATTTGTGAAAGAGACCCACACTGTAAAGATGATCGGGTAGATCGTGAACATCGCCATCAGAACCAATCCGACGACCATCCAGCGCAGTGGGTAAGCCTTCTTGATCAGCAGGATCAGGTTAACACCAATGGCGATCACAAAGATCACTGCGGTCAGCGGGAGATACCCCAATGTGATGAATTCACTCATCAGCCAGCCAATCAAAGCGTCTGGGATGAGCAGGAGAAGCACACGCACAACTCTAGGCAATGCCGATCCTAAACCCGAACGCTGTTTTTTTTGGGTTTTTTGTGGTGCAATGGAAGCCATGCGTTTACCTCCATGTATGGAACTTTCGGTTAAATATGAAATGAAGGCCGGGGTAATCCCGGCCTTCGTTTTGAAAAAGGTTTACTATTCTACTGTGAATTCGACCAAGAATGTTTCAGGGTCATACACAAAGGTAACCGTGCTGTCAGCATCCAGAACCAGGGCATAATTCGGACCATCCAACGCACCATCGGAACCATAGTTAACGGCCCAGTCACCATCCATGGCAACCTTGAATTCGTATTCACCTGCAGGGATCTCAAGAGTGACTGTGAACAATCCATCATCACCCTCCACCATTGCGGTGGCATCGCATGCCGGATCCCAGTCGGCACCGCAGCCTGCGAGACTCTGGTAGCTGCCGGGCAGGTTGACCATCCCGGCCAACGCACCGACGATCAAATCTTCGATCAATCCTGCAGCCTCCGTCATTGAATCTTCAGCAGTCAATTCACCAGTCAATGCCAGGGTGATACCGTTGTTCCATGCGCTCCATACAGAGCCCATCTCCTGAACGTTCGGCATTGGAACGGCATTTGCACCGGCCTGACCCATGGCTTTCAGGTCTTCATCTTCCATGAGATCAAGCGCGGATAATAGTGCAGATGGACGGTTGCCGGTTTCCTGCAGCAGGGCCATGGTCTCATCAGTGGCAACGAACTCGGTCAGGAATGCCGTTGCCAGCAGTGTGTTCTCGCTGAAGGGGTTGATAAAGAAGCCCTGCACACCGCTCAATGGAACACCTTCCTGGGTCCCGGATGGGAAGAAGGTTGCAACAGCATAAGGAACACCTGAAGTGCGGATGCGATCCAGCGCCCACGGGCCAGCCATCAGGAAGGGAATATCGCCGGATTCAAACAAGGCATGCCCGGTCTCATAGTCTGTGGTTTCAGGCATCAAGCCTGCATCAACGGCATCGACCATCCATTGGACGGCGGCCACCATTCCTTCATCATCCAACCCAATATCGCTGACATCCCATGCGCCATTTTCATCCTTGCCGAAGATAAAACCCCCAAAAGCTGATTGGAGTGGGTAGGAGTTATAACCGGGATCGCCAGCGATAGCGATCGCATACTGCACCAAACCTTCGTCCTGCAAGGCCTGACCGATGGCAAGCATGTCATCCAGCGTCTCCGGTGGTGTTTCGACCAGGTCGGTGTTGTAGAAGAAGCCAAGGTTCTCAGTCGCATATGGCATACCATAAAGGACGCCGTCGGTATAGGTGAAAGCTTCTACGGCCGAACCAACAAACTCAGCTTCTTTGTCACCCAGATCAACGGGGGCGACCAGGCCGCTCTCTACCAGCGCACCCAACCAGTCATGGACACCGATATAGATATCGGGACCCTCACCAGCAGGGATAGCGATGATCGCCTGAGAACGGATATCCTGAACGACGCCCAGATCTTCAACAACAATTTCGACGTTATATTCTGCAAGGAAATCATCTGCCAGATCCTGCAGGATTGGCGTGCGAGTGTCATCCGCCCAGATCTTCAAAGTCGCTACGGGCTCGACCACAGTTTCTTCAACCACTGGTTCTTCAGTTTCTTCAACCACTGGTTCTTCGGTCTCTTCGACGACGACTTCTTCCGTCTCCTCGACTTCTGTGGTGCCGGCACAGGCGCTTAAGGCTAAGACAAGCACAAGGCCCAACACAAAGGTTGCAAACAACGTTTTCTTCATACTAATCCTCCATTCGTTTAACTGAAATTTGGTTAAAAGGCGCCCTGTTCATTTTGACACTCCTTAAAACAAGGCCAGGTATTGAATTGAAAACTAGCATCTGTTATGGGTAATGAATATTTGATCATATATCAACGCGTGTTGACATCACGTGTAAATACGATTATAAATATATAGTAAGTAATTGTCAAGGTAATTTCATAACGAAAGATCATTAAAAATAAATGCTCTCCCTATTCTGATCCATAAAGGAACCTTGGTTCGATGAGAAAATGTGCCTGCTTCAACCATGATTGGCTCTTTGCTGCCGACCAGCTGGATATGGACGCGCCAGACAGCCAATTTGAAGCAGTCACCCTGCCACATACAAATAAAATCTTCCCTCACCACAATTTTTCGCATCTGGAATACCAGTTCATTTCAACCTATCGGAAGCGCTTTTTATTTGTGGATAACCCGGACGATTCACAAGTCTTCCTTGATTTTGAAGGCGTGATGCTGGCGTGCACAGTTTACCTGAACGGTATCCTGATCGGCGAACACCTGGGCGGCTACATGTCTTTTTCTATGGACATCACACCTGCTGTCCAGCCGGGGGAAAACATCCTCACGGTCTACGTTGACTCGCGCGAGAGAAAAGATATCCCCCCTTATGGGCATCTGGTTGATTACCTCACTTTTGGCGGCATATATCGAGATGTCCACCTCAGGATCGTCGATCCTATCCACCTTGAAAATCTCTTTGTCCGCCCGACGGGCATCCTGGACCAACCCAAATTGACCTGTGATGTAAGCCTGAGCAAGGTTGAATCCAATCTCAGCCTGAATGCGGTCCTGGTAGACATGCAAGGCCATCAGGTCTCATCAGCACACACCAGCGTTCGCGGCAATCCTGCAACATTGGTATTCGATCCGCTTCCCAACATTGAGCGCTGGACAATCAACCGGCCAAATCTCTATACAATCCAGGTAACCCTTCTTCAAGATGATCAGGCCATTGATTCTAGCTCCACCCGGTTCGGATTCCGCACCGCAGAATTCCGGCGAGATGGCGGCTTCTACCTCAACGGAGAGCGAGTCAAATTATTCGGACTAAACCGACACCAGACCTATCCTTATATCGGTGCAGCAGCGCCGGCTCGCCTTCAACGGCAAGATGCGGACATCATCAAATACGATTTGGGCTGCAACATCGTGCGTACCGCTCACTACCCACAGTCCCCTCATTTCCTCGACCGCTGCGATGAGATTGGGCTGCTTGTCTTTGAAGAGATCACAGGCTGGCAGCATATCGGGGATGAAGACTGGCAGCAGATCAGCCTGGCAGAACTGGAAGGCATGATCAAACGAGACCGCAACCACCCATCGATTGTCTTATGGGGCGTGCGCGTTAACGAATCCCCGGACGATAACAGATTCTACTCACAAACCAATGCCCTGGCGCATGAGCTGGACCCAACCCGCCAGACGGGCGGTGTGCGCAATTTCCTGGGGAGTAATTTCCTGGAAGATATCTACACCTATAATGACTTCTCCAACACGGTGCTTGCGCCGACAGAACGGCCGTATATGATCACGGAATTCGCCGGGCATATGTTCCCCACAAAGACCTGGGACCAGGAAGAACGCAGGATCGATCATGCCCTGCTGCATGCCAGGATTCAGGACCTTCAGTTGGGCAATCCCGGGATCACAGGGGCGATTGGGTGGTGTGCGTTTGATTACGCGACCCACACCGAGTTCGGTTCTGGAGATGGGATCTGCTATCACGGTGTAATGGATATTTTCCGTCTGCCGAAATGGGCGGCATATTTCTACAAGAGTCAACAGCCGCCCGAAAAACAGGTCGTCCTCCAGGCAGCCACACATTGGACGATGGGCGACCGGTCCGGCGGCGGCAATAATCCCCTTACGGTTTTCAGCAACTGCGATGAGATAGAAATCCACATCGGCAAGTACCTAATCGGTAAATTTAAGCCTGATTCCAAGAATTATCCCAACCTCCATCACCCACCGTTCACCATACAGATTGAAGAACGGTTCAGTGCTTGGGGACAGGCAGGTTTGAACGACCTTCACCTGATCGGATATATGAACGGAAAGCAGGCTGCCGAACAATGGATCTCCTGCAGCCAGCTGCCTGCGAAGATTGAACTCGCATTGGATACCGACCAATTATTTGCGGATGGCTCGGATATGACCCGCTTGATCATCCGTATCACCGATGCTTATGGCAACCCACTCCCGTATGCCTTCATGAATATCAGTATGGAACTTGAAGGACCCGCTGAACTCATTGGCGAGAATCCTTTTCTCCTTGTCGGTGGTCAAGGCGCAGTTTATGTCAAAGCAAGTCATCAAACAGGTCGTGTCACCATCTGGGTTATAACACCAGGTTATCCAAAAGCTGAGGTCTCATTGAATTTGGTTGAGCCTGGACAATCTGATACGCTTCTAACATGTTAAGATGCTGTTAAAAGAACAACGTTTTCTAAAACGATCATTGGTATGAACAAGTCTTAAGATAAAATAAGTGAACACTATGGACTCTTCGAAACGTTTTATAACCCAAAAAGATGTCGCTGAGAGAGCAGGTGTTTCAAGGAGTGTGGTCTCTTATGTGATCAACAACGGCCCCCGCGAGGTCGCACCAGAGACCAAGGAACGCGTTCTGGATGCGATCCAAGAATTGGGATACCATCCCAACCGCTACGCGCAACGGTTAAAAATGGGGAACTCACTCGCGAAGAAATCCCTGGGTATCATTGCCGGGGGTCAGGGTTTCAACGTCCTGGAACGTCCCTATTACAACACGATCATTTCGGGTTTATTTGATGAAGCCCATCGGCTCGAACAGGAAGTCAGGTTCTTCAGTTTCTTTGAAGCGCTGACAGACCCGGTCTTTTTCAACAAGAACATTCACCGCGACCGGATATCCTCGTTGATCCTGATCCTGCCGGCAATGATCAAGACCATCCCAAGCTGCCTGCAAATCTTGAACGAGATTGAGGAAAGGATCGATAACGTCGTTTGCCTGGAAGAGCCGATTAAGAATTGGCCGACGGTCATCTTTGACCGGGCTGCAGCAGCCAGGCAGGCAGTTGAGCACCTCATCAAACTTGGGCATCAACGGATCGCTTTCCTCGCCTTTCAGGATGCCCGTCTGACTGGCTACCGCCAGACACTGCTGGACTATGGCATCCCCTACGACAAGAGCTTGGTTTTCACACCCGATGCTTCAAAAGTTCTGGCATCCGCATATCAATCAACGGTTGAGATAGTCCAACTCAAGGAAAGACCAACGGCGATCTTTGCGGCCAATGATGAGATGGCAATCAGTGCAATCGCTGCCCTGAAAGACCATGGCATCCATGTACCGCAGGATATGGCGGTTGTCTCCATCGATAATATCGGGCTGGCGAAGATGATCCGCCCCAGCCTGACGACGGTCGATGTCCCCAAACGCCGCATGGCTGCGTATGCCATGCAGGTGCTCATGCTCAAAGAACAGTTCAATGACGAGCATTCCGCATCCATCGTCCTGCCCACAAAGCTGATCGTGCGAGAGTCCTGCGGTGCTCATCTCAAGAAGAATGATAAGTAGGATTAAATTAGATTCTGATCCACTTTCCAAGAAAAAAGAAAATCGACATTAAGGCAAAAAGGCACTGCACGTGAGTCACATGCAGTGCCTTTTTTATTCTGGCAATTTCAGCAATTCCTGCTATTCGTGGATAAACGGCAGGTAGTTTAAGAAATTGTCCGCTTTTGCATAAATACTGCCATAACCACCATAGCCCCATCCGATATACAGGTCTAGATGGTTGTGATCTCGGGGGAGGAAATTCGATCCGGCAACACTTAAGTAATGCCAGGGTCCTCCGAAGTCACCCGCCACTTTATATGCCACACGCATCCGAACCAGGCGCATATCTCCGCTAAAAAGTCGAGGACGCCAGTTCAGCACATAGGTATTCGTATAATTATTAACGACATGTCCCGAATAGCTGCTGAGTGCTGAGCCATATCCAGGAGCGCCTGACGAAGAGGCACTGATAAGGTCTTCATAGCTGTGATCATTTTTGTATGTTGTGATATAGCCAGTTTGGTTATATATTGAGTCATCGTAATAATATATCCGTAAGTAGTCAATCCTTGCGCCGTCAGGCAAGTGGATTTGCGTTATGAATATATCAGAGGTAACTATATCCGCGTAAACCCGTTCAACCGGGAAGACAACAAATAACAGCGCAACAAGCGTGGCCGCAAATATCAGCTTTAAGCATGTATTTTTTTTCATGGTATTCATCCATTCTCCATTTTGCCTTTTTTTCACGCTATGGATACTCATACATAATGCGCAGGCCGCACAATTTCACGGCGCCACCATGCGCAGATGATCTATACAACAATACATATGAATTATTGTAGTTATCCACAACTTCACCGCTGAAGGCGCTTAACGCTGACCCGTAGCCCGAGTTTCCGGTGGTTGACACACTGATGATGTCATCATGGTTGCCGGCTCCGTCATATGAGGTGATCCAGGCGGTGCCGTCGTATGAATTTGTAGAGTCGTAATAAAAGATTCGCAAATACCTGATGGTAGAGCCATCTGGAATCTGAAGGTCAATTGTAAAATAATCCCCCCCTTCTGGCGCATAAACGCAACCATATCCACCGTATGCCCAGGTCGTATCGCTGTCGCGGGGATGCATCGTAGCACCAGCGGTAAACAGATAGTACATTGCCCTGTCTTCACCGCCATTCAGCCCTTCCGAAACGCCGTCGATTTCATCCGGCTGCGGATCCATGGGATCAATCCCCCAGTCCGGCAGGCTTTCCCCTGGCAATCCCTCTTCCGAAGGTTCGGTCTCCTCATCGCTGATGAACACTTCCCCGGTATAGCCGTTTTCATCCGGGTCATCGCCAATCACAGAATCTACAGAAAATACAGGCGCTGATTCTGGGTTGCCTGCTTCTGAAGCCTCCCCAACTTCAACACCCAAAAACACATCGCCGGTGTAGCCGGGTTCATCCGGGTCATCGCCAATCACAGAATCGATAAGGCCCTGTTCGCCAGCCTCGCCATCCTCTCCATCTTCAGTGCCTCCTTGCGTTAACGAGCCTGCAAAGACGGTGTATGTGAGACTGCCCAGGATGACCAAGACCCCTAAAATAACCAACCACAATCGTTTTTTCAACACAATAACCTCCTCATACTCTTGACGGATTCTTGTTTCCTTCTACTTCTAATAAATATTCAAACAACATGTAAGAAAATTTT
>Ga0272443_10003228_pt1 | contig 19473 bp, 17 predicted proteins | sample SSMAcet12_FD_193581 | JGI IMG/M metagenome (GOLD analysis project Ga0272443, IMG submission 193581) | Marine sediment archaeal communities from Little Sippewissett salt marsh, Falmouth, MA, United States - SSM-Acet-12 | ecosystem: Environmental > Aquatic > Marine > Wetlands > Sediment ... | reverse complement strand
GGTGAAGAGACATCCGTATGGCGGCTGACCGACGACTTTCGTCCATTCGTATGGTGGCACGCCGCCAATACACCACAGATCATAGTTGTATTCTTCTTCCAGGTACGGAGTCGGAATATCCTCCTCGTAACATTGGATGTGAAGCAGACCATCACAGGCGTCACCGGTACCATCCCCATCCTCGTCATACTGGTGAGGATTATCATCGTTAATACAGTTGTCACAGGCATCGCCCCAGTCATCGGTATCGCTGTTTGTCTGATCGTAGTTATAGACATAGTCGCAGTTATCATCTACATTGTCTATCATATCACCATCGATGTCAGGATCACATGCATCTCCAATTCCATCCCCATCGATATCGCTCTGGTCAAAATTGGAAGTGAATTCGCAATTATCGCAGACATCACCGACACCGTCCTCGTCAGCATCAGCCTGATCGACATTATATATGTCCGGACAGTTATCCTGGAAGTTGAAGACACCGTCGCCGTCCGTATCTGTGCTCGCGAGAACTTTGATGCAGAAATTGGCTGTACTATTGAATTCATAGAGATCCGACCATTCGGTACCGGTCCAGTAGAAACTCTGACCGGGTTCCGATGAGGATTCGACGATGGTACGGTAGTCTGCACCGAGCAGTACGGGAACATCCGATGTCCTGTCGTACGGATGACCGCCATCCGAGAATTCAACATAAACGAAGAAGGGTTGGGTGGTTGTTACGCTTACAGGAGTAGTCAGGTCAATAGTATGAAATCCGTATAGACCACTTGTTCCCGATTGAGAGGTAAGTTCTCCGGAGAGAGTGTTACCGTCGAAGGATGAGTAGATCGTTACGGTATAATCGACGCTGTCTGCTGCTGTGAAGAACGATACCGCTCTCAGAAGCTGGTTGCCATCCGCTACGAAGGCATTGATTGCCTCGTCACAGTCGGTCTTGGTATCGCGCCATCCGTGATAGTCATGATAGTAAATCTTGTCGTATTGCATCGGCTCGACACCCTGGAATGATATGGCACCCATCTCGTCGTGCTTGCAGCAGTGCTTGTCGTAATACGAAATCCAAAAATAGCCGCTCTCTCCCCAGGAGCTGCCCCAGCTGTTCTTGCAAAGCCATGCACCGTCCATCCAGGCTTGAGTGTCATGGTTGTCATCCCAGCCTACAATCGCAATTGCATGGTTGGGATCGAGAGAACTCGTGGATGGCTGATAGTGATTGGTGCCATCCATGAACGAACCTGAATAGCACATGCATGTTCCCAGCACGCCATGCGTCATGATAAGATTCTTAACCATGTCGATGTTGGAGAGATTACTCTCAGCAACTGTCCATTCAATGTCGCGGACATAGTAATAATGGTATGACGGATCGTCTCGGGATGGCGGGGTGTTGTAAGATTGGGCATCTATATCGCGTACCGCTCCCTCGCCTCTTGTGAGGTAGGCGGAGGTTACCCTATAGTCTCCACCCTGGTGTACCGTTAGTCCACTACCTGTGGGAGGGTATATGTCATCATTGTTGTGTTCATTGAAACCGTTCCACCAGTCGAGATGATATTCCGCGCAATTCGGTTCGCCGGATTCACCGTTTGCAGCCCAATTTCCGGTGACGAGAAGATTACCCTCGATTGCGGCCATCGCGCCATGGGTCCAGCATGTTCCCCCTGATTGCGATTTCACCGATGTAACAAGATCATAGTCCCGCAGATCATAGCTGCTGGGAGGATCGGCAAGTGTAAGAGAGGGACATAAAGCAAAGAGCATAGTGAAGGCAAGTATCGAAATGACAGGTAATTCAAAGCGCTTGTACACAATAGAGTGAAACCTGCGCTTAAAGAGGTCTGAGTTTAGTGACATGGTAGTCCTCCGGTGTGTAGAATAGATAGAATAATCAATATGCAATATGATACAAAAACCTGATTGGTCAAGGGGTTTTCGAGATAAAAGCGATATATGGTGGATGTGTAATAGATGGTACATCAATCGATTGTAATAATCGGATTGTATACTTATTGGATTATTTGGAACAACAACATACAGATCGTGGTTGCATAATTGCAATCAGTTTGCTATACTGCAATTATTATGATTGGTAAGAAATTACATACTCCCGACGAGCGGGATACGATCCTCGACAGCATAGCAGATGGTGTTTTCACTGTCGACATGGAATGGCGTGTAAGGTCGTTCAATAAGGCAGCGGAGAAAATCACCGGTATACCGAGAGAAAAGGCGATAGGGGTTCGATGCTGTGATGTGTTCCGCGCCTCGATTTGCGAGTCATCGTGTGCTCTGCGCGAAACCATGAGCACAGGTGAACCTATTGTCAGCAAAGCGATATATATAATCAATTCAGAGGGAAAGAAAGTACCTGTAAGTATTTCGACCGCACTTCTGAAAGACAATTCGGGGAATATTATCGGTGGTGTCGAGACATTCCGTGATATAAGTGCTATAGAACGTCTTAGGCGAGAACTCAAGAAGAAATATTCATTTCAGGATATTATCGGTAAGCATCCCCGTATGTTGCAGCTCTACGATATCCTTCCCAGCATAGCGGAGAGTAACAGCAATGTGGTGATAATGGGTGAGAGCGGAACCGGCAAGGAGATGGTGGCTCGTGCCATTCATAACCTCTCATTCAGGAAAGATGGACCGCTTGTAGCGGTCAATTGCGGAGCGTTGCCGGACACGCTTCTCGAAGCGGAGCTTTTCGGATACAGAAAAGGTGCGTTCACCGGAGCTGAAACCGACAGAGAGGGCAGGTTCGCCAAGGCGGAGGGTGGTACGATCTTTCTCGATGAAATTGGAGATGTCTCTCCCGCTCTTCAGGTTCGATTGCTTCGCGTACTACAGGAAAAAAAGTATGAACCTCTGGGAGCCTCTGAAACGGTTAATGCTGATGTAAGAGTAATAGCTGCATCGAACCGCAGCCTCTCCGCTCTGGTCGAGGAGGGCTGTTTCAGAGAGGACCTCTACTACCGTATAAACGTGATATCAATCGAATTGCCTCCATTGAGAGAACGAAAGGAAGATATCCCCCTTCTCGTAGATCATTTCCTTGATTACTTCAGATCAATCGATTCTGCTCACGTTAGAGAAATCCATCCCTCAGCTCTGTCAGCACTTATGGAATATAATTATCCTGGAAATGTCCGAGAGTTGAGGAATATTATTGAGCGCGCATGTGTCCTCAGCAGAAGCTCCATGATAGAGTTTGGAGACCTTCCGCAAAATGTCCGTGGTGAGGATCAGGCTAAAGATATTCAGTCTGCATCACTCGATGAACTCGAGGCTCGTTTCATCGAGGCCGTACTCGTGCGGAACAAATGGAATCGCATAGAGACCGCACGAGAGCTTGGTATTCACAAGACAACTCTTTGGCGTAAAATGAAACGTCTTGGTATAGAGCAACCACCTTATGTTGCGTAAGTGCAACATTGCCATTGCTTGTAAGATTGCAGGATTGCAATACATGAAGTCGTCAGACAATTTAATGTGCCAGGCATGGGTTTTATAACTCACACTAATTCAAACACTTAAGAGGGACGTTCTCTTCTGAATCACTCCCCCGGCATACTTTCTGCTTATTACTTTCTCGAGATGGAGAAAGTTGCAATACCAATATGGGAAGATCGGGTTTCACCGGTTCTGGATTCTGCTTCCAAATTGCAGGTTTCTGTAATTCGGAGTGGGAACATCGAATCAAATAAACTGGTTGAGATCGGTAACCTCCGGGAGCATGAACTTGCGAGGCTTTTGAACGAGCTCGGAGTAAATCTCTTGATCTGTGGAGCCATTTCCGAGGGGCTCAAAGGGCTTTGTACGAGGTACGGGATTCGTGTAATACATTCGCAGACGGGTGATATAGAGACCACACTTGATCGGTGTATCAGTTTATACTCCGGAAGTGGGATATCGGAATTGCGAAGTGGAGATCATAAGAATAGACAATAATATTGAAGCAATACTGTTCGCCGGCTGAATTCGGCGCAACTGGAGGATTCATGAAGATAGCGGTATCATCGACAGGAACTGAGCCAAGCAGCAATGTTGATCTGCGATTTGGAAGAGCACCATTCTTTTTGATTTTCGACTCCGAGAGTGAAGATTTTGAGGTTATATCCAACGAGGAGAATTCTCAGATGGCTCAGGGGGTGGGAATTCAGGCAGCTCAATTGATGGCTTCCAAAGGCGTACAGATTCTGATATCGGGGAAAGTTGGACCGAAAGCCTATTCCGCTCTGAAAATGGCCGGTATAGAACCTGTAACATTCCAGGGTGGAACGGTTAGTGAGGCTGTCGAGATGGCGCGGGATGGCAAACTCCCGAAACTCAGTGGACCGAATGCCGGTGGGCACGGACGACCAATGTAGATTTTGATTTCCCGGAGTTGTGTTTTGCGTGATAGAGAACTTCAAGTATCAAGCGATGAGACATTTGAACAGAACCGGACTATACTGCGAAGCGGCTGTTCTTTGTTTCTGACAGCCGTATTGTCTCTGGTGATATATGATTTCCGTCGTCCGAACAGTATTTTACGTAGAATTATTGATGATGGACTAAAAAGGCTTCTTGTGAAAGCGGTCGACGATGATACTCTTGCAGAGCGTATTAGAACCAACGCGGAGCAACGTAATACGTAGACTATTTAGTTGTATTTTAACTTCAAATAGAGGAGGTAAACATGCCCGGAGGAGACAGAACGGGACCATTTGGTGAGGGACCCCTTACCGGACGTGGAGCGGGTCTGTGCAGAGGTTATAGCTCGCCCGGATATGTTACTGCACGAGGAAGAGGTGGAGGATTCTGGCGTGGTAGCGGTGGCGGTCGAGGCGGCGGACGCGGTTGGCGTAATATGTATTATGCTACCGGTATGCCGGGATGGATGCGCTGGGGGCGCTATTATGAAGAGGATCTGCCGCCGGATGAAGGTTTTTATGCCGCAGACGATAAGGAAGGTCTCGAACGTCGAGCAGCAGATTTGCGTGCTGAACTAAAGGAGGTCGACAGGCGGCTTAAAAGCTATAAACCCAAATCAGAAAAAGCCTCATCTGACGAGAAGGAGAAATAACTTAGATATGAATGGACAGCAGGGAAGAGGCGGTGGTAGTGGATCAGGTCAGGGACGGCGTGGTGGAATGGGGCGAGGTCTCGGTGGAGGCCGCGCCCAGGGACCCGGTGGGCAGTGTGTCTGCCCCAGCTGTGGTACGACTGTTCCTCATGAACGGGGAACTCCCTGTAATCGGATCGATTGCCCCAAATGCGGATCAAAAATGACACGTGAGTGAAGGGAAACAAGTTGCAGATTGCAGTAGCCAGCGGCAAGGGTGGAACAGGCAAGACATTGGTGGCTACCAATCTTGCTGCAGCATTTGCCTCGGTTTCTGATCAGGTTGTCTATGCCGATCTGGATGTCGAGGAACCAAATGGCCACATATTCCTCAAACCATCTATCTCAAAACAGATCGATGTTAAGGTGATGGTACCGGAGTTTGATCTCGAAAAGTGCAATCTGTGCGGGATTTGCTCCGATGTCTGCGAGTTTAATGCGATTGCAATACTCGGAGACAAACCCACGTTCTTTTCCTCTCTGTGTCACGGTTGTGAAGCGTGTTACAGACTTTGTCCTGAGGAGGCAATCAACAAGTCCGAACGCACCATTGGGAAGGTAAGAATCGGTGCCAGCCATAATCTGGACTTCATGTCCGGCCTTCTCGATGTCGGTGAATCTATTACCCCTCCAGTTAGCAGAGCAGTAAAGGACCAATTGTCTCCTCAGGGATATATTATTCTTGATTCACCACCGGGCACCTCATGCCCGGTGGTTGAAGCCGTTAAAGACTGTGATTATGTCGTCCTTGTGACTGAGCCGACACCATTTGGTCTGAGCGATCTTAAACTTGCCTGCAGCATGGTCGAGGCATTATCTGTTCCATATGGGATTGTCGTTAACCGATCGGACTCCGGATTTTCCGGTATGAAGGAATTTCTCAATGAAAAAGGCATAGAGCCTCTTATCGAGATTCCATTCGATCGTTCTCTTGCGGAAAATTACTCTTCCGGAAATCTGCAGTTTCTTACGGATCAATCATTCAGATCGAAAATGCTCACTTTGCGCAAAAAAGTACTGAAGGCGGTGAAATCATGAGGGAGTTGACGATTGCCAGCGGTAAGGGGGGGACCGGGAAAACGAGCATTGTGGCATCACTGGCGAGACTATCCGGGGACAATGCTCTCGTGGACTGCGATGTTGATGCCGCCAATCTTCACCTTATCGTAGACCATGAGGTGAAGGAACGCCATTCGTTCTCGACAAGCAAGAGAGCGTCGATAGATGTCGACAAGTGCACCGGCTGCGATCTGTGTCGTGAATGGTGCGTGTATGACGCGATCCATGTCCGAAAAGATGATGGAACGTATTATGTTGATCCGCATGAATGTGAGGGATGCGGACTCTGTTATCATTGCTGCCCGGAGGAGGCTGTGAATTTCGAGCCTGTTGTCTCCGGTGAGTGGTTCCGGTCCGAGACTCCATACGGACCGTTTCTGCACGGCAGACTCGGCATTGCCGAATCTAATTCCGGCAGACTCGTGTCACTTCTACGAACCCAGGCGCACAATGTAGCGGAAGATTTGGGAAAAGATCTGGTCATCGCGGATGGTCCACCCGGGATCGGATGTCCGGTGATTGCCTCGATAACGGGAGCGAATTATCTGCTAATTGTTACAGAACCGTCCCTGTCCGCACAGCATGATCTGGATCGATTGCTTCAGCTTGCTTCACATTTCGAAATCCGTGTGGGAGTGCTCATCAACAAGTTTGACATTAATACCGAATTGTCAGAGAGACTGGAGCGGGATCTTGACAAGAAGGGTATTTCCGTCGTTGGCACTATCCCATTTGATAAGAAATTCATCGAGGCACAGGTCAATCTCAAGTCCTACATTGATGTCGCAGAAAAGAAGGCCCGCAGGAGAATTGAAATTATCTGGGAAAATATTCAGGCGGAAATCGAGAAGTGCGGAGCCCGGGTAACGGAGATACAGGGGCTGCGACAGACTCAATAACAGATTAAAGCTACAGGGCTGAAAGAAACTCAGTTATCGACGGATATGCGTGACAACCTGAAAGACCTCCGACTGTTCAGAGTGATTCTAAGATCCATTGCGGATGGAGTATTCACTGTGGACAGCAGACGAGTAATTACAAGTTTTAATCCGGCTGCCGAAAAGATAACCGGCATTCCGGCGTCGAGTGCTGTTGGGAAGCGATGCTATGACGTTTTTCATTCAGATATCTGTGAGGACTGCCTGCTTGAGGAAACTCTGAAGACCGGAGCTGAATGTGTTGACAGGCCCGTGAATATTATTAACGTGCATGGAGAGACGGTCCCGATAAGCATATCGACCTCTGTTCTCCGGGATGACAACGGTATGGTACTCGGCGCAGTCGAGACATTCCGCGATCTATCGGCAATCGAGAACCTTCGCAAGGAGCTTAACAAAAGATATTCGTTCGAGGATATCATCTCCAAGAGTCCGAAGGTAACCAAGCTCTTCTCAATTTTACCGGATATAGCGGAGAGCGAGAGTACGGTTCTGATTCAGGGACCCTCCGGATCCGGCAAAGAACTTTTCGCGCAGGCAATTCACAATATCAGCCCTCGACGGAACGAGAATTATATCGTTATCAACTGCGGGACTCTTCCGGTACAGCTTTTCGAGTCGGAGCTGTTCGGTTATGTCAAGGGTGCATTTACGGATGCCAAAAAAGACAAACCCGGCAAGATCGAACAGGCAAAAGGCGGGACAGTTCTCTTTGACGAGATCGGTGATTTACCAATGCCGACCCAGGTCAAGCTGTTGCGTCTTCTTCAGCAAAATGAATATGAACCTCTTGGCAGTACCGAGGTGAAAAAAGCGGACATAAGGATGATAGCGGCTACCAACAGGAATCTCAAAGACCTTGTGACTCAGGGTCGATTCCGGGATGATCTCTATTTCCGTCTCGCGGTAGTCAAAATTGATCTTCCGCCTCTGTCTGAGCGCCGTGAAGACATACCATACCTTGTCGATCATTTCATCAACAAATACAACTCCCGCAGAGGCAAGAAAATAATCGGTGTTAGTCCCGATGTAATGGATGTTCTTATGCGGTACGATTTCCCCGGCAATATCCGTGAACTCGAGAATATCATCGAGTACGGTTTTGTAGTTTGTAGAAACAGCATAATACAGAGATCGCATCTACCCGTAGAACTTCAGAGGTCAGCAACACAGGACATGGCTGACGAGCACAGAAACGGCACACCTGTCACGGAGTCAATCGATACGGAGGATTCAATCCGAAGAGCACTTAAAGAGGCGAATGGCAGAATCTGTAAAGCTGCCAAAAAACTCAATATTCACCGGACAACACTATGGAGACGGCTCCAGCGCTACAACATAGATCCCGCACAATTCAAATAGCATAAATTACCAACATCTACTCAAACTTACTCCTGTCAAACCCGTAGCTGATGCAACATAATATGATGCATGCGCAACATTATTGTTGCATCATCCGCAACGTAACCGGGGACATAATTTTGTTAATCTATTGATGGTAAGCATCTTAGCTTTGGTGGCACGTTTCATGCATCATACTGCTACAAATGACGAAGAAAGTTGCACTACCAAAATATAAAGATACCGTTGCACCACGCTTCGAAACCGCGAATGTTATTTTGATATGCACTCTTGGTGAGGGTGACGAAATCTCCACCGAAGTTGTCGAGTGTCGCGGGTGTGAGGGGTTTACCAGAGCACGTGTGATCTGTGACAGAAAAGCTGATGTTCTGATATGCGGTGGTATCAGGAATTTCTATCGGAATCTGTTTCATTCTGAGGGTGTCGAGGTAGTCAGCGGTGTTGAGCTTCCGGTAAAGGAAGCTCTATCGGAGTATTTGTCCGGAAATCTTGCCATAGATGAACCCTTGGAATCCGAAACATCGGTGAGAATACCACACGAAGATTTGCTTGGTTGGGCTAAGGGGTTGTTCGAGAGTTCCGGCTACAGGGTGAGAGATGTTGCAGATTCTGCATCATTCCCGGTAGATTTGATCGCGGAAATAACCTGTCCTGTGTGTGGCAGGCAGATAAATGTCGCTATATGCTGTGGCGCTCACCTCTACCGTACGGATCAGGAAATCAAAGAATTCCATCATATAGATTCTGCGGATATTCAAGCCAAGGTATTCATATATCCGCGAGAATCGAGAATAGAGCGTTACTGTAGCGCATGCGGCATTCAACTAATCGATCCGAGTCTGGATAACTTCGAATCGGACAACAAACGGAGAGACCGAGTACCCCTTTTACGGGGTGTCATAAAGGGACATGAGAGTGTCTCCGTGCGTGAATGACAGGATTGAAGAAAATCGGTATACCAAATAAATAGTAGGTTTGGAGCAAACATGAGAACGAAGCCCATTAATGAGGAAGAGAGGCAGAAGGCATTCGCACCGGTGCGAAGCGAAGAGATTGCGGAAAGGCAGAATCTCCACGTCCGCTATAATGTCGAGGATTTCGATGTTAGCGAGAGGCCACGCCGATTTCTGGAAGCCTTTGCTGCAATCCTCCGTCACACAAACTATCGTTTTGCTCTCGATCATTTTGTAAGGATATCGGCAAAGTGCTCACGGTGCGCCGTTCAGTGTCCTGTATATCAGGCGACCGGTGATCCGCATGATATCCCATGCTACAGATCAGAGCTTCTTCTTTCCATATACCGGAGACATTTCACTCTCGGGGGGCTTCTGAAGGGACGGCTTACCGGAACGGGTCATCTAACCGATGAGAAAATCCAGGAAATGGCGGACTCGTTCTGGAACTGTACTGCGTGCCGAAGATGTACTCTTGAATGTCCTGTTGGTATCGACCACGCCCTGATAACGCATCTCGGTCGTTTTATCCTGAGTGAAATCGGTATCGCACCCCGCGCACTCGTTGTAAGTACCCGTGAGCAGCTCGAGGGAAAGACCGGAAACACATCGGCAATACCTCTGCCCGCGCTTATGGACACGCTCGAGTTTCTCGAGGAGGACATGGAGGAGGAACTCGGGGTAAAGATCGATTTTCCGATGGATGTCGAGGATGTGGAATATTTTTTCATTCCCGCAGTTTCCGACTTCCTGATGGAAGCTGAGACTCTGATGGGTATTGCAGCTGTGATGAAGGCGACCAACGCATCCTGGACGATTGGAACCGAATATTACGATGCAATCAATTATGGTCTGTTCTACAGCGACAGAATTCTCGAGAGAGTGATACGGAAGCTCTACGCAGAGTCCGAAAGGCTTAAAACCAAAAAAATACTCATAGGCGAATGCGGACATGCATCACGTTCGGCCAAATACTACGTGCCCGTTCACTGTGGCGGTGACAAGGCAAAACCTGTCTTGAACATAATGGAATATACCTACAAGATGCTCAAGGAAGGGAAGCTTAATCTCCGTCCGGGTACAATCACAGACAGAGTAACATATCACGACCCATGCAACATAGCCCGTCAGGGATGGATTGTCGATCAGCCACGCGAGATTATCCGGGCGTTCTGTTCGGATTTCGTTGAAATGAAGCCGAACAGACGGGAGAATTACTGCTGTGGTGGTGGTGGCGGCACTGTTTCGATAGACGAAATGCGACCATACCGAACGACCGTTGGGGGCAAAACCAAGGCGGATCAGGTGCGCGAAACCGGAGCAAAGTACCTTATCGCTCCATGCGCAAACTGTAAAAAGCAGCTTCGTGAGCTGATGGAGGATCAGGGGGTCGATTGTGAAGTTGTGGGGCTGCACGATCTGGTCTATAAGGCGGTCGTGTTTGAAGAGAAGAAAAAAACAGAAGATTTGATAGCAAAGAAAGGCTGAAAATTGCAGGAAATACTGGACTTCTTGAGAGGACCGGCTTTTCGATTTACATTTGTCCTGATGGTATTGGGACTTCTCCGCATACTCATCCTCGATATATGGGGTGCAGTGGATGCATATCGACGAGCCGGAGATAAAAAACTCGCATGGGGAGATGCATTTCGCAAGACTGTGCAATGGCTCTTTCCCGTGCAGAGAGGATTCAACAAGAGACCGATATACAGCGCTGTCTCTATTTTATTTCACATCGGTTTGATAGCGGTACCGATTCTGCTTTATGCTCATATCCAGTTATGGGATGGGTCAATCGGTATTGCATGGTGGTCACTTCCGGAATTCTGGGCGGATCTCTTGACAATCACGACGATGGTTTTCGGTTTCATGCTTTTCCTCGGTCGTGTGGGAAGCGCCAATGCACGGTTCCTGAGCCGTAAGCAGGATTACCTGTGGCCGTTGCTGCTGATAGTACCGTTCATAACAGGCTATGTCTGTTCGAATATGGCTGTCAGTGCGACAACCTATCAACTAACGATGCTGGTGCATGTACTGTCCGCCGAGATTATATTCGTACTTCTCCCATTCACCAAGATCGCGCACTGCGTGATAATGCCGTTATCACAATTCGTAGTCGCGCTCTGCTGGAAATTCCCGGCTCGCGTGGATGAGAAGATAACGAAGACTCTCGACAAGGAAGGAGCACCGGTATGAAGGCGATCCTTACTGATGTAACGAAATGTATAGGCTGTGAGGAATGTGTTGCCGCCTGCAAGGAATACAACAAACTCGAGGAGAACGTACCTCGCGCATGGCATCGCGATGACGGGCTCTCCGCGAGAAACTGGACTTCGATAATACACAAACCGGGCCCCCATTATGTCCGTAAGCAGTGTCGACATTGTCTTGCACCCGCATGCGAGTCGGCTTGTCCGGTCGGAGCACTGATAAAGACGGATGAGGGGCCCGTAATATATGACGGCTCCAAGTGTATCGGTTGCCGCTATTGTATGATAGCGTGCCCGTACGGGATTCCGAGGTATGACTGGGACAGCGCGGTGCCCTATATTCAGAAATGCAATATGTGTGTGGAGAGACTCAAGAAGGGAATAGAACCTGCGTGCACATCCGCATGTCCCACCGGCGCCACCATATTCGGCGACAGGGATGAACTGATAAAGGAAGCGAAGCGCAGGATCAGTCAGGAGCCGGGAAAATACATCAACAAAGTGTACGGTGAGCATGATGTCGGAGGTACTTCGGTACTCTACATCTCGGATGTGGACCTCGATTTCCTCACATTCCCGCTAAAATCGGGCGACAAGGTTCTTCCCGACACCACAATGACTGCAATGAGTGCGGTCCCGCCCGCGTTTATCGGAATGGGCGCGATAATGACCGGAATATACTGGATATGTAAACGGAGAGATGAAGTCAAACAGCATGATAACGGGGGAGGGGAGGAGAAATGAAAAAAGTCACTATTTTCAAATCCGTCCTCTGGGCAATTCTCGGTTTCGCTCTTGCATCGGGTATAACGAGGATGCTGTTTGGTCTCGGATCGATCACGAACCAGAGTGACGCTACTCCGTGGGGAATATGGAAGGGAATGAACGTAATACCGGGAATCGCTCTGGCTGCGGGCGGTTTTGTTGTGACGGCTGTGATATATATATTTCGCCGTCACGAATATGCTCGCTATTCCCGTGTTGCTGTTCTGCTTGCATTCCTCGGATATCTGTCCGCTGCAACCGCTCTGGTTGTGGAGCTTGGACTGCCTTGGATGGTCTGGCATCCCGTTATTTACTGGCAGCATCACTCGGCGCTCTTCGAGGTATCATGGTGTGTGATACTCTATCTGATGGTACTTTTCCTCGAATTCATACCGGTGCCGCTGGAGGAAACCGGTTGGTTCCCGAAGGTGAAGAATTTTCTTATAAAGTATAAACTTGTGCTGGTGATTCTGGGAGTAATGATTTCCACCCTGCATCAGTCGTCTCTTGGTACCATGTTCCTCATCACGCCAGAGAAACTTCATCCATTATGGTATTCCTCGCTTCTTCCGATACTGTTCTTCATCTCAGCTGTTGCTGTTGGACCACTGATGGTAATTCTTGCGGTTCTGACAATATCCACTCTATACAACAAGGTTATCGAGAAGGAGAAACTTGCCAAACTCGCGCTTGCATCCGCGATAATACTCACGATTTTTTCTGTTATAAGATTGGTGGATATGGGGATTCACGGCAAATTCGGGATAGCATTTTCCGGATCGTGGCAGTCTGCCATATTCTGGATCGAGATGTTACTCGTGTTCTTCATCCCCGTAATATCTCTCGCATTCAAGAAGATGCGCTATTCCACCGGCGCACTTTGGATGGCCACAATTTCCGCTGTTCTCGGTATAGGTCTTCACAGAGCAAACATCGCAGGAATAATGCTGACCCAGACCGGAGCGACATATACTCCGACGATCTTCGAAATATCCATAAGTCTCGGTATTCTCTCGGCTGCTATTCTCGCATTCCTTTTCTGCGTTGAGCGATTCAAATTATGGGAGGTCAAGTGGGAAGATCCGAGAGAGGGTCTCGAATCAAAACCGCAATTCGACAGAGCCGGAGAGGTGTGGCTTGGTACTCCGCATATTGCGAACCGAACAGTATTCTCTGCTGTGTTGATCGTAACCTTTGCTGTCAGCCTGGCGATCATTCCTTATAATCGAATAAAGAGTGAAGGTGTTGTTAAAGTGGATGTCAGGGAAGCGCTCGGAAGTGTAATGGAGGGTGATACGCTTATAATTGACGGTAACCGGGATGGGTATGCGGTTAAGTTCGATCACAACTACCATGCCTATAATGACAGTCTCAAAATAACCTGCGGTATATGCCATCACATGAATATGCCGCTGGATAAGACCTCCGGTTGTTATTCCTGTCATCGGGAAATGTACACACCCGTCGATGCCTTCAAACACGACTGGCACGCATCACCATCCGGAGCGAAACTCTCCTGCACTCAGTGTCATCCGGATGGAGAACGCAAACTTGCTGATAATGCAAAGGACTGTTCGGAGTGTCACAAGGATTTGATTCCCACAGATGCCACTATAAAGGTCGAAAGCTATGATGCGCTATCCTATGCCGATGCCATGCACGGTGTTTGTGTTGAGTGCCATAAGACAGAGGCTGCGAAGAGCGAGGATAGAGCTAAACTCGGGCAGTGTGAATCCTGTCATTCGGCAGAGAGGATTATGACTGTCGAGGGTAATGCTATCGGTCTTGATATGGACAAGGCATTCGGAAGCGTTGTCCTGCCGGAGAATGAAATGGAAGAATCAGTAGAACCGGCAAAAGAGGTGACAGATGAGTAAAACTGTTTTAATAGTCGATGATGAACCGGATGTTGTCGAATACCTGTCCGCTATTCTCGACAGTTGCAATTACAAGGCTGTTACGGCGAGTAATGCCGATGATGGATTCGCGGCGGCTATGAAGAACAAGCCTGATCTTATCTGTCTCGATATCATGATGCCGGAGAAATCCGGGTTGTCACTCTATGTCAGACTGCAGAAACATGATGAACTCAAGGATATTCCGGTACTCATTATAAGCGGAATGGAGAAGGAACAGGAGTTCGATTTCCAGAAGATTGTTGATGACGCCGGGATATCTCCGCCTAATGAATATATTGAAAAACCGATTGATGTAGATCAGTTTGTTGAAACGATTCAAAGACATCTGAATTCGAGCAGAGCGAAGCAGGCTGACAGGACATGAGGTAATCTAATGGCTGGGCGTTCGAAAAAAGACAACAAGGGATCTGACGACTGGTTCTATAAGAGTATTTTCGAGCAGGTGCCGTTCAATGTCGCAGTAATCGACAGGGATTTTAATATCGTTGATGCAAATCCCAATTTCGCCGAGTATTTCGGCAAATGGAAGGGAAAGAAGTGTTACAAGGTCTATAAGAACCTCGAGGCTCCGTGTATCGGATGCAACGCACAGTTGACTTTCCAGGATGGCCGCGAGAGGGTAAGCGATGAATCGGGTGTCGATCAGCGGGGGCAGGAAGCGCACTATGTCGTTCATATTGCTCCTCTGAGAAAACGGAAAAATGCTCCGGTGAAATATATCATCGAGATGTCGCGGGATATCGTGGAAACAAAACACCTGCAAATGGAATACCAGCTTCTTTTCGAGAGGGTACCATGCTATATTACGGTAATTGATCGAAATTTCAAAATCATCAGAGCCAACGAAAATTTCCGAGAGGTGTTTGGAGACGTTCACGGTAAACAGTGTTATGAGGTTTACAAGAAGCGTAAGACAAAATGCCCGAATTGTCCCGCTGAAAAGACTTTCCGGGACGGAGAGGTGCATTATTCGAATCAGGAGGGAGTCAAGAAGGGGGGCGAGAAAGCACACTATATGCTGACAACGTCACCCCTGAGTAGAAATGTTCAGGATATTGCTCATGTAATTGAAATATCCACCGACATAACCGAGACCAAGAAGCTCGAGAGAGAGATAATAGAAGCGGAACGTCTCGCTGCGGTCGGCCAGACGGTAGCCGGATTGGCTCACAGCATCAAGAACATCCTGATGGGGCTTGAGGGCGGTATGTACATCGTCGGTCGAGCACTCAAAAAGGAAGACAAGAAGATGCTCGACAAGGGCTGGGATATGTTGGAGCGGAACCTGAACAAGACAACCTCCCTCGTCCGCGATTTTCTCAGCTTCGCGAAAGGACGATTGCCCGAATTGTCGCCGGTTAACCCGAATGATCTTATAACGGAGATTATTGATCTATACTCGGATATTGCCGCTGATGATGGGATTGTTCTGGAATCAAAGTGTAGTTCGAAAATCGCTGATGTACCGCTCGATGCAAAGGGAATACATACGTGCTTGACAAATCTCGTGTCAAATGCAATTGATGCTTGCAAGATGAGTAATGTTGATAATCCAAAAGTTACTATTTCAGTCGAAGATAAGAACGGGACTGTATCATTCATTGTCGCTGATAACGGAGCCGGGATGGATTATAACATTAAAAAGAAACTCTTCACTACTTTCTTCACCACAAAGGGTGGGCAGGGAACCGGACTCGGACTGCTGACAACTCAGAAAATAGTTAAAGAGCATGGCGGCAGGATTTCAGTAACTTCACAAAAAAAGAAGGGATCGAAATTCAAGATGGTCTTCCCGCGCAAGCATCTTCGCAAGCTGTACAAAGAGGGAAGCCTGTAGTAGAAACGAATTGAATGCAATAACGGAGATGCCATGTCCAAAGATGATGCAAAAAAAGTACTCGTTGTTGATGATGAAGAGGATGTCAGGGACTATCTGACGATGGCCCTGATGGATGCGGGCTTCAAAGTCGAGACGGCATCCGATGGTGTCGAGGCAATGGACCTGATCAAAAAAAGTCCACCTGATCTGATTTCTCTCGATCTGGTTATGCCGAGGAAATCCGGAGTGAAACTCTACAGAGAGCTTGCAAAAAATCCGGAATGGTCGAATATCCCGGTTTTAGTGGTGACGGGTCATGCGAGAGATGATCTGGGACGATCTGATCTTAATGAGTTGACTATGTCGGGACCGGGAGTTTATCTTGAAAAACCGGTGAAGCCGACAAACTACATTGCTGCGGTCAAAAAGTTGCTTAAAATGGAAATCACCACGGACGAGCGGAAAGGAATAGAGCAGACCAGGCTTCAGAGTGAATTGAAAGACTTCATCGAGGAAGCCGATCCGGAAACGCTCGAAGAACTGAAGCGTATGATGAAAAAGCGCAAGGGTTAATGATACCCAGCTCGGCAATGCATGATTAATCATGATTGGAGATGGATATGGCGAAGAAAATCCTTATAATCGACGATGAGCAGGATGTGATCGAATACTTGTCGGAATTGTTACAGGCGAATGGTTTTGAAGTCTGTTTCGCTCATGACGGACGGGAGGGATTCGAGGTCCTGAAAAAAGAAAAGCCCGATCTGATTACACTCGATTTGCAAATGCCGGGCGATACGGGTACGGACTTCTATCGGAATCTCCATCGTAGTGCCGAGTTCAAGGATATTCCCGTTATTGTCATAAGCGGTATCGCCGGTCGTCATCTGGCGATTCGAAAACCACTCGCTGTAATGGATAAACCGATAGACAGATTCAAATTGCTCGAGGCTATTGAAGGCGCACTCCGTTGAACGTCAGTTCGAACGAATAATACACACACCCAGACTATCCGGTCTAAGGCTTTTTTACGTATAGTCATGTTGCACATTTGTTATAAATTGCAATTTTGTTTACAATCTAGGGCTATATTGATTGCCCTCTAACATGCGAGATACTATAGGTTTTCTATCGGAGATTGGTTAACTGGATGGTTTTTTATAGAAGTGTCAGTTTTTAACAAAGAGGGTGGATTTGTTTTTTAATTGAAAATTTTACTTGCGTATTGCCCCATTGAATTTGTAGTATTTGATTAATTGGCCGTACACGGCTAAGCCCAGCTAAGAATCGTATGCCCCAACCTATGTCTGCCGATGTGTGGTCGGTCAGTCAATCAGTAGTGATATAGCATTATTTTTTATATACATCCCAAATAACCCAAATCCCAAACTCCCAAGGAGGTAACATGCGAAGGTTACTATCCGCAGTGATGGTCGTGGTATTCCTGTTGCCATGCGCCGCTATGGCTGTTGATGTACTGGATGTCGATCAATCCAGATATGTCAAGAATTCAGGATTCCTCGGCTACGTTCAGGATCGATTCATTGTCGTGCTCAAGGACATTGTTGAAGTCGATCATGTCAAGGAAATGCAGACTCCGATGGCCTTATCGGACAGGAGTGGATTCCCTGAACTGGAACAGAAGTTTGGTGTTGTGCGCACCCGACCGCAGTTCCCCGGGTCCGACCTCAAGGCAACGAGAAATCCATCCAGGCAGACCAGGAGTCTCGCTCGACATTATAAGGTATACTTTGACGGGGAAAATCTCGATGACGCCATCGAAGCTTACAAGGCTCATCCGATGGTCGAGAGAGTGGAAAAAATTGGCATCCATACAGTATATTCGACTCCGAATGACGGGTACTATAGTGATCAGTGGCATTATTATGATACCTATGGTATCGAAGCTGATGACGCCTGGGACAGCGAAACAGGCGCTCAGAATGTACTCGTAGGTGATCTTGATATAGGTTGCATGTATGATCACGGCGATCTGGGCGGAAGTGATCCGCCGGGACCGGATGATGCAACTACAAACGGCAATATCTGGATTAACACCAATGAAGTAGTCAATAATGGAGTCGATGATGACGGTAATGGCTACATTGATGATATAATCGGCTGGGACTTCGTTGAGAGCACCGACTGGTATTCTTACAGCTGCATTGATATCGACTGCGGCACTGCCGACAATGACCCGTCGGATGGTGACGGTCATGGTACGCATACCGCCGGTACGATTGCCGCTATCACCAACAACGGTTATGCCGTAGCCGGTGTTGCCGGAGGTTTTGGTGATGGTACATATGCCGGTGGCGGCAATGGTGTCAAGATAGTGCCCTGCCGTATCGGTTATGTACTCGACTACTGGATCTATGGTGCTACCGGTGTCGTTATCATGGACTATGTGGCTGAGGCTATGTACTACATGGGCGATCTTGCAGACGACGGCTGGAATGTGGCAGCGGTCAACTGCTCCTTCGGATCAACCAACAGTGGTGGACTTGCAGCGGCAGCCAGCTATCTGATTTCACAGGATGTCGTTATCTGCGTAGCCGCAGGTAACAGTTCCTCGAGCAGTGCCGACTATCTCGGAAGCCGCGGCGATTGCCTCGATGTCGGTGCTACCGATGAGAACGGTGATCCCGCAGACTTCTCGAACTACGGTTCGTGGGTCGATGTTGCGGCTCCCGGTGTTGGTGTAATGAGCACGATGACCGATCCGGATGATCCGGGTGTGGATTATATCGCTACAATGGACGGCACTTCGATGGCTTGTCCGCATGCAGCGGGCGTTATTGCATTGATAGAATCGGCGAACCCGTCTCTGTCGGCGACCGAGAAGATTGATATCATTACCGACCCTGACAATGTTAAATCATACAATCAGACAAAGTATGTCGGTGTTGGTATTATTGATGCCTACGCCTGCGTACAGGCTGCCGGTGGCGGCTGTGATCTTGCAGCTGACTTCTCCGGTTCGCCAACTTCCGGTTGCGAGGACCTGACGGTTAATTTTACCGATGCATCAACCGGTACAGGCATCGACGGATGGTCATGGACATTTGGTGATGGTGGAACATCCACATCGCAGAATCCGTCCCACACATACACGGACGCAGGTACATATACCGTCGAGCTGACCGTTTCGAGCAGCAGCCAGGGCTGTGATGCAACCGAGACCAAGACCAGCTATATCACGGTTAATCCGCTTCCAACAGCGGCATTTTCCGGCACGCCGACATCTGGTGAGGCTCCTCTGACGGTTGCGTTCACCGATGCTTCAACGAATGCAACATCCTGGGCATGGGATTTCGGTGATGGTACCGGAA
>Ga0272443_10003227_pt1 | contig 19481 bp, 23 predicted proteins | sample SSMAcet12_FD_193581 | JGI IMG/M metagenome (GOLD analysis project Ga0272443, IMG submission 193581) | Marine sediment archaeal communities from Little Sippewissett salt marsh, Falmouth, MA, United States - SSM-Acet-12 | ecosystem: Environmental > Aquatic > Marine > Wetlands > Sediment ... | reverse complement strand
CGCCGCCCGCGGTTAATCCATGGTACGCTGATTCTACAAAAGACTCCGCGCCCGAAATATCTAACCCCGCCTCATCCCCCCGGTATAAATAATCATTTGAACCATCAAATTGTAAATATGGCCAGCGATCATCAAGCCCCGCGAGCGCAGGCCCCGGATTCGTTAACTTGCGCCCTTGCTCGGAAAAATCGTAAACATCCCCGGACTCGTCTAAACTACAGGCCCAGAGCCCGCGGAGCGCCGGGAGAAATTGCAACGCGCTGATAATGCCCTGGTATGCGCCATTATTAAAACTGGTTTCCAGCGCGTTAACATCGTTTTGCAATGTCGTGATATCGCCCTCAATTGTCGTGATATCACCCTCAATTGTCGTGATATCACCCTCAATTGTCGTGATATCACCCTCAATTGTCGTGATATCGCCCTCAATATCCGTTATTACATCCCCGGATATATTCTCCACTTTCTCCAGATCATCGAGTCGATTTTTGCAGGATTTTAATTCATCCGTTGTTTTGCCCAATAAATCATCAAGATCCCTAAGAACCATAGAAAACAACCTCCCGAGTCGTAACATCTACCAGAAACGCGTCCTCTGTGCCAGGATAACGCCAGAAAACATCAATCCCCGTTATTTTACGGATCTCCTCCGTTCCATATACGGTTAAAGCCAGATCGCCAGGTTTATAAGTTTTGCGCCCGGTGATATCAATCGGACTGTAAAACTGATTCCCCGTTTGAGCCACAGAAAACGTTAACTCCTCCTTGATCCGCTGCTCATCTAATTTGAGCCCGCCCCGATAAACGCGGCCCGCGTCCGTTTTTTCATTTCTGGCATCGACAAATATTTCTAAATCATAATCAAGCGCGTAATCGGGACCATACGCGGAGGAGATCTCCCGCGCGTCCTCTTGCCCCTGGCCCGCAGCTATGGCCACTGTAGCCCCCGCGCCAAATCGCCGGAGTCGGGGATTCGCCATTGTCGCATTAGATAACGCAAATAAAACGCGCCCCGCTCCGCTGCTCTTATCGGTTCCTAACTGGCCCGGATAAAAATCAAACTGATAATCATTAGAGCCCAACCAGGAGAGCGCAAAATCTCCCCCGCCTTGCTCCGCTATCTTTTGGAGCGCAGAAAGAAGATTAGATCCTTTAAACGTGGCAGATATAATGTTTCCCGCGCCCCCATCCGCGGCAATCGACAAATCGACTCCCATTCCAGGACCTAAATCCCCCTCCCTTTGTCTACCGTTAACGATTGACGCGTCAGAAGTACAATTATATTTAACGAGCGCTTTCATAATCGACTCCGCCGCAGTATCATCAAACCGCGAGCGGTTTAATACGTTGGCATAATATAGAATCGCTCTCCAAGAGAGAATACTATTAACGCCCGGAGCGGTAAACTCTAGCGCGCTTAAGCCGTTGTCATCTGTGGATAGATCCCAATCGCGCACGATCCCGACATAGGCCGAAACGAATCCCCCGTCAGAATCCATTAATAATAGATCCTTATTACGAATAAAAACCTCAACTATATCAAACTCCGCAATATTCGCCGCATAATCCGAGTCCGCATTAAGCGCAAATACGACCGGACCCGCCCCGTTAACTATATCTGAATACCGCGCCCAGATTGGCGGGATATATGCGCGCTTGATATCCCCCGCGCGATCATAGAGTTTTAAAAATAACTCATAAGCCATTAGGAGTCCGCCGTATATGTAACCTCAAACCCGGTTACATAAACCGCAAAGGCCGTATCTAAAGGATCGGCCCCCGCCCTTACAAATTGTAAGCCCACGAAATCCCCCGCGGTAACATTGGTTAATGTTGTCGCATAATATACATCTCTATTTGTTGTCACCGCGGCAACCGCATAAGCGACAGGGGAATTAGAATGATTATTATAGACCTCTCCCGCCGCGCCCGCGAAATACTCCACTTTTCCATATACGTTAAATGTTCCGGTAGATCCTTGCAAAACAGCCTTAACCGTTAATCCGGATTCATAATCTTCTGGAACTTGAAACCATCCGTAAACGTAATCGGTAGAGCCCGCATTAGTATTTATACCCCTGGTTGGCGCTAATAATTGAGTCGAAATATCTATGGGAAACGGAGCAACCAGAAACCGCCGAGTCCGATTCTGGATCTCCTCCGCGGTGATCTCCGCGGTAGTTTTACGATAAGCGCGATCATCCGTTAACGTGATAACGCCGCCCGTCGTGATGGTAAAGGTAGCAAGCGAAATCTCCCAGGTAGTCCCCGCAGATTGAGTCAGCGCCGGAATCGCCGCGTTACCATCGGAATTTAAAACCACCGCGAGCCGAGTCCGCGCTTCCAAGCCCGCGCCCCCTGTGCCCGCCCAGTTTGTTTGCAAAACCACGCGCCCGCCCGTAGTCCCTACAGAGGGAGTCGTTACCGTCAAGTTAACGGAGGCATCGTTAATGTAAAGACCATAACAAACCGCTGATCCCGTATCAACCGCAAGCGGAGAGGCCGCGCCCGTTACCTCTAATTCGTTTAGCACCCCTTTACAGACTCCCTCCTCTGTGGGATCCTGGACCAAAAAACGAGTCGCTAAAAACAACCTCGCGTCATCTTCCCCTAACTCTGAGGACCCATCCCCGAGTCCAGCTACTGTAGACCACGGCCAAGATTTTTCTGTCATTTTATAAACTCCTCTCAGATCGCGTAATAACGATCATGATAATTAAATAATACCTGAGTCTCTGAGTCTACGTCATCCCCGCTAACCTCAATCAGGTTATTTCCCGTACAGTAAGACCCATCAAATAGCAACTCCCCCGCGGGAGCCAAATGAAACGTTGACAGATCCGAGTCCGTTGACAAATACTGATCGACCGACTCCCCGTCCTGATCCCGAATCGTTTTAGAGTCGCGCCGGGGAAAATTGGAGAGATCAATATCCACCCACTCCGAAGAGTCCGCCAAAACGATTCCGCCGTTGGCGGATAAATCTATTTTTTCATCTGTAGTTAAATTTTCTATAACCGGATCGGTTATAGGCCCTTTAACTCTAATTACGGGATATTCAGGAGCCGCAAGCCGACTCCCGCCCGCATAGGTTATGGTTTTTATTAAACTGAGTGTACTTGTGCCAATTGGCCAGGGAATCGGCCAGGGAATCGGCCAACCCGAAGAGTCCCCGCTGCTTCCCTCTAAATCAAAAATAACTGTGACAATATCGGGATCATAGAGTCGCGGATCGCTGGATTTTAGCACCCCCGAGACGCGCTCCACTGACTCGACTCGATCTCTAAATAAAAACTCGCCATCTAAAACAACATCCAGCGCCCGCCGAAAATCGCCAAAATTAAATACAAACTGAATCGGATCATCTACCCGCGGGACAAAAATCCCCAGAAAACGCGCTCTAATCTCCCAATAGTCCGACAGACTCGCGCCGTTTAGAGCCCAAGCGAAATCAGAATAGCGCGGAGCCATACGATAACCCAGATCCGTATCCCCTAACTGATCTGGATATCTCTGGGAGAGTCTGGAGATCGCAGCTATATCTAAATCGTAATCAATTAACCGTATTTCATCGGAGTTAAGATCATAGGATTCCCCTGCTATATTCGCGGTTAATCCGGGATAATCGCACATGCTAAACCGCTCCTAATTTGTCCAAATGCCGCGAGGCCCTTAAAACCCTGAGAGGATCTTGATTCGTGTAGATTGTAGTTTCCGCATTATAGTTAACAGAACTTCCCGGAGGCCCGCCCTGATCATCCGCGAGTCCAACCATAGCAGGAGCCGGATTAATATCCATTGACAAACCTCCGCTCATAACCGCGTTTTTATCAATTAATTTATTCATCTCCTCAAGCGCGCTATTAATGCCCCTTAAGCCCATTTCAAACGGAGTCGGAGATCCGGGAGTAAATACGGGAGGCAATTCCAGATTCTGCAATTTTTCGATTAACGCTTTAACCTTTTCGATGACAAATTGAATCGCGTTTTTTATATCCGTAAACGCCGTAACCGCGCCCGCAATCACCGTATCTGAGAGCCACTCGATTTTTGGCCCTAATTCATCCGCAATATAGCCAAAGAGCGACTCAAATATTGGGAGCAAATCCGTTTTTATGATATCCCAAACGGAATCGAGCGCAGGTTTAAGCGTATTCTCCCACAGGCCCGCGAGCGCTTCCAGCGCAAGCCCGCCCGTTACCTCTAGCAGATCCCAGAGGGACTCAAAGAGCGGGATAATGTCATCGTTTAGGAAATTCCAAACCGTTTCTATCGCAGGTTTTAACGTACCCTCCCAAAAATCCGAAAGAGTCGTGATGGCCCCGGTTAATTTTTCGGAGAGCCAGGGGAAAAGCGTATCCCGCAAAAATGGAATTAAAACCGTTGACAACCAACTCCAAACCGTTTCTATCGCAGGTTTAAGCGTATTTGTCCAGAAATTAGAGAGAGTCGTTAATGCGGATGTTAATTTATCTTTAAGCCAGGGGAAAACCGTCCCAGACAGAAACGGAATTAAAACCGTTGACAACCAATTCCAAACCGTTTCTATCGCTGGTTGAAGTGTATTAACCCAAAATGATTTTAACGTTTCTATCGCTATTGGTATTTTTTCCTCTAGCCACGCCCGGAGCAGATCCAACAGAGGCCGCCCGGTTTCCTCCCACCACGCGGTTAAATTCGTTCGTATCCCGCCCCAATCTGACTCCCACGCATTGCGGAGCAACGCCACCGCGCCCACGAGCGCGCCCACTGTGGCGATAATTGGCAGCATCGAAACCACGAGACTCCCGATAACAGGTAAAACCACAGAGGCGATAGCAATCCCGAGAGCGATTAATACATCCTTCCAGCTAACAAAATTGGTAATTGATTCTATAACCGGGGAGATCATCTCCCAAATATTAGAGCCGATCTCCTGAATCTTTGTGAGTAAATCTCCAAACTGCATAGATAGCAGCGCCGACTCAACTTTCCCCATGCCCAGAGACACCGCGAGATTATAGACCATATCAGAGAGCGCGGTTAATGGATCTGTGCCATCTAAAAGCGCGCCTATAAACCCGGTGAAGGCCGTCGCGATTCCCTGGATAACCTCCGCCACAGGAGCGATAGCCGACTCGACCAACGGGAAAACGCGCTCCCCAATATCTAAAAACAGGCCCTGAAACGCGTTTAAAATTGGGAGCGCAAAACTCCCGATTTTTGCCATGAAATTTTCCCACCGCGCCGCCTGGACCCGGGACGCGTTCGCCAGATCTCCCGAAGTATTCACAAAATCACCCGCAATTGAGTCCGTTTGTTCATAGAGGAGAGCGAGTCGCGCTTGCGTCAATGCGCTTTGGGATAACTCCCCGTTGGCATCCTGGAGTCCTAACTCCATTGCTTTTGCCTGGACCGCGGCCGCGCTCAAACTGACCCCGAATCTCTCCAGGGGATCCGCTTCCCCGCGCAAGCCCGCGTTAATTGCGGTTAAAGCCTCGTCAACATCGGTATTAAAAATCGAGGCCATATCCGCGGCCCGTTGACCTAATAAAACCGTATTCTCCGCCGCGTCGACCGCATCGAGTCCGAAGTTTTGTAGCATTGCGCCCGTGGTCGCCCCCAATTGGTTAAACGCCGCCTCCGAGAGCCCCGCACTATCCGCCGCTTTTTTGCCGAAATCCTGGACAATATACGCAGCTTCCCCAAATACGACCGAAGTAGCATTAAGCGACTCGTTTAAATCACTCGCGGCCGGGATCGCTTGATTCGCCACGCCCACAATACCCGCCCCAATTGCCGCAATGCCTCCCAGGATTCCCGCGAGCGCAATTTTACCGACAGATTGAACGCTCTTAGAGATCTTAGAAAGCGCGCCCGAAACCTTCCCGCGCGCTTTGTCCAGATCGGAGTCTAGCTTATCTAGAGTCGCCCTGATCGGTACATAGGCCTCCCCAAGCGCCGACTCAGCCATTGCGCCCCGCCCGCTTGCGATTAATTGCGTTAATATCTAATCCGCTTGTCATCTGTTTAAACTCTTTGCGCCTCTGATCTAATTCGGGACCGGATAAGGCCCGCGCTTTGCGCTCCATGAGGAGCGATTTTAGCGGAGGGATTCGCTTAACCCTGGATAAAAGCGCCATTTGCCACGCTTGCTTAAGCGCGAGCTTTTGCGCGCGCTCATCTCTCCAGATCTCCGCCTCAATCGTTAAAAACGTCTCAAACGGAGTCATATCCCAAAAATCAGCGACCTTGACCCCGGAGCGGAGCGCTAACCGGAGGAGACTCCCCAGATCAAAGGGAGTCTCCTCTATTGGTTTTTTTCCGATTCGGAGTCTTCGGTTTCATCCTGGTTATCATCTCCACTATGAGCGATAACCTCAGAAACGGCCTGGAATACCTCCGCGGCCACTACGGTAAAACCGATCTGATCCATTAAATCATAAGCATCCTGCAAACTGGCCCGCTTCCCGCCGAGTCGATAATAGCGCCGCGCCGCATCCATGCCAGCGGAAAACAGAACGGCCACCTCTTTAACTCCGCTTTGGCCATTCTCAAACCCGTTTAAAACGCCTATGATTCCCTTCCCCATCATTGACTCGGCCTCCGCGATTGCGCGGTTTGAGTACAATACCAGGATCTCTCCGCCGTTATGATTAATGACACCCGTCCCGAGTCTATAATCCATTAGCTCCCTACCTCCTCCCAGAATCCGTCAATGGTTAAAGAAATGGAAACCACCGACTCCCCCTGATCCGGGAAACTCTCAGAGATCGAGTCGACTTTCGCGTCTGCAATCTCCTGGACCGCCCCGCCCCACTCCCGAGCAATTAAAATCAATTCGCCATCCCGATTCGCGGCCCGGAGAGCTAAATAACCGTCATTTGTAGGTACATACAAATGATCAAAACTCACGGTCGAGGAATAACGCCCCGCTAAAACCCTTTGCGCGCGGGAGTCTTTACATGATACGTCTATCGTATCTGAGGACTCCTCGACCGTTGCGTCTCTCTGGCATCCTGCCACCTCATAAGCCGGGACCTCAGGAGTCCCTGTGTTGACCAAAACTAAAAAATCTGATCCGTTCATTTTTCTACCTCCGATTGACTTGTTAATTTAATTCTATCATTAGATAGATTTTAATTTTCTAACCAGGTTATATAGCCGTTTTTATCTATGATATCGAGCCTCAAACCTCATAAACCATACAACGCAGCGATAAGACTCGCCCGTAAGTATCCGCCTCATTTGCCGCAATTGGCCCGGTGATATCGGATAACACCCAGGTAAAACCAGACACCGTTAACGACTCCCTGTGCAGCAAATACCGGACCCGCTCCGCAATTTCATCAACCAGGGACTCCGCTCCCGTTTGGGCAGTATAGCAGCGGATATCCTGGTTAATTTCCCTCCCGCGGCAAGTTTTAGAATCCGCTGGAACTTGCGCGAAAGCATCCGGAATCACAATATACGGGAGAACAGCATCCCCCGGAGTCGGATCTGTGGTGAAGATCGCGGGGATCTCCCCTTGATATAAGGAGAGCAAATCAGTTAACGTGCTATCCGCGATCAAAATATTATAGATTGGAGCGCTCAAAATCGACATTAACGGCCCTCCAAAAGCGCGATAATTTGAGGCCCATTCTGGAATACCGCAGGCCTCAAAAATGGGTGAGCCGGAGCCGTAGAGGATCCCATCTCAATATAAAAACCATGATGACTCCCACTTGGAGATTTTTTAACGCCCACTGTAGCGATAACCTCATTCTTGCCCACCTTGACAATATTTGTCAATAAACGGGATACAACCTGCTCACGATATGCGCGCCCCCAAGCCGGATCCGCTATATCATGGAGTCGCCTCCTGGCATCCGATTCCACAAAAGCGCCTACTATCTCCATTTCAGAGAGGAGATTATTCAAAAGCGCTTTTTTAAACGCTTTGGGATTCCAGTCTAACCGCGCGCCCTGCATTAATCGCTATACTCCGATTCCGAAAATTGCCGCTCAATACAATCAATCTCCCAATGAGCGCCCGCCGTTGACGGTTCCCGGATTCCGTCAACCTCAACTAATATGTCAGATGATACGATATGAAAACCATCCACCGAAACCACGCCCGGAGTCAACCTATCGCCCCGGTTAATATCCTCATCGGCTAAACAATAAAACACGTGAGTTATAAACCGCTCCTCCCTCATAGCGGTTTCACGCTCTCGACTATTGGCGGGACGCAACCGCCCGCGAATCGTGCCCTTAACGTAATATTCAATCGGGAATCCCCCCGCGCCGTCCGAAGATCTACGCATCCCTAAAACGCTAAAATCATGATTTAAGAGCGATTCAAATACTGTCATCTCAGGGACCCTTAACCCGGTATTTATCGAGTATATCCTTTTCAGACATCAACAGAAAGCGCGCCGCGCTTGCTCCCATGACTCCATCCCCCGCGGATCCGCCCTCCCCGCTGAAACTGACCGAAAAATCTCCTAGAGACTTTGACGCAATCCCTGGAACGCCATCCGAATCGGAGGCCTTAAGCCCCGCCTGGAAAGCCCGAGCCGCGGCCCGCGTACATACGCCCGCGATATCATCCGGGATGATAGCATAACCGTGAGTATAGGAAATTTCTAGAATCTGAATCCCACTGGCCCAAACCTGACCAACCCGCGTTAAAATCCCGTCCTCTCCGAGTTTATAATCATCCTCCGCCGTGAGTAAATCCCCGTCCTCTATGACCTCCGAGACGCTGATAACTGGCAACTCTGGCAGATAGACCCGCCAACCCCCGCGGGAGTCTAGCGTTATCGTTTCATCCTCAACTAATCCGATGTATTGCTTTGTGTAATTGCGGATTGCCGCGCTTGCCTCCGCGAGAGCGCGATTAACGGAGGCGATCTCCGCCGCCTCTGTTATCTCTCTGATTAAAAACGCCTCAACATCCGCAAGCGCCGCAAAATCAGCCATTAGAGACTCTCCATTTTTCAATATTAGCATTAATGCCCGCGGTTAAATAATCTAATTCGCCCGCCTCCCGGAGATCATCAAAAGTTAAAATCCCGCGCTCCTTAAGCGCTCTCTCTGTGGCAGGCCCCACGCCGGGAATCTCAGCAAACGAGTCCTCCGCTTGCTCCGCTTGCTGCTCTTGCGCCGCGCTTTTGTCGCCCCCTGGTTTTTTAATCTTGTTTTGACCCGGATCCGCTTTTTTGTTTTTAGGCGGTTTTTTTAGGCCCTTAACATCCGATTCATACATCTTGACAAATCGCCCCGGAGCGATCTCAACTTTTATGAGCTTCCCCCGTTGGCGGTTTTTTTCATCGGTAATTAATGGCCATTCTGACCGATCTCTTATCACTGGCATTTTAACGCTCCTTTCGCGCTCTTGCTTTTTTGATTTTTTCCTCATCTCCCACGTGACACTTAACAAACTGGCCCGGAGCGACCTCGACTCGTGTCATCGGACGGCGAGTCCGCCGATTCAGCCGGGGATGATTCCCTCTGATAGACCGCTGATATCCGCGCTCTTTAATTTCCGCCAACCAGGAAACCGGGAGGACACAGAGTCGCGGTTTTACCTGATAATAGGCCCGTAAAAATGCGAGTCGTTGATCTGGACCGCGCCCCATCTCATTAACCCAGGTTTCAATCAAGGCCCGCCCGGATTCGTTATTGCGCACAAAGAGCAACTCATGAGAATATAAGAGGACTCGCAAATCCCGGATAATCTCCCTGGTTAATTTCTGCTCTTTTTTCGTGCCAAGATCCCCCGCCGTTTTGCCATAAACCCACAGAGGGACCGCCGAATCCCAACGGTTTAAAAAATTCCACGCGGCCGGGAGGAGATCCCACGGAATCCGAGTCCCCGATTGACAAATCAAGGTTTTATCATAGGGGATCTGATAATCTGACCCGCAGCTATACACGATTTTTGCTTTTTTGGCCCGAGACTCAACCGCGGGATCATGCTCCCCAATTAGTAATATACCCCGACTCATTTTCGGACCTCCATTGTCACATGCAGGGAGCTTTTCGCCCGATTCGCCCGCGGCCCCTTGATAATTTTCCATTTTTTTTCCGTATAAAAAGCGTATTTTTTCCCGTAATCCGTATCTGGATCGAATATAAACGGAGTCTCAACTGCAAAGGCCCAATAATGAGTCGGATCCATATAAGTATTATTATGGCCCCAGAGAGGCAGTTTTAAATATAACTGGCCTCCTGGCCTCAATATCCGCCAACATTCCCCAACAGATTCCAGGAGATTAATCCGTAAATGTTCTAAAACGGCCCGCGCCGCAATAAAATCAAACGACTCGGACTCAAACGGCCAGGGGAGATCATTAAGATCATGAACTATGTCAACCTCTGGCCGATGTTTTACCCGGTCGAGATTGACGGCCCCCGCTATAAGCCAATTTCCGCACCCCAGATTTAAGGTTTTACGTGACATATAGCCTCTTTTTTGCGATCGATAAAACACGATTTAAACGTGACAGAAATCAAACCGCGCTAGCCTGGTTATACACAGAAATTATAGCAAACCAGGGAAACACCGCAAAATCTCGGATTTAATAGCGCTCCAGTTTTTATAATAACTCTCTATTGGCCTTTTGTGCATTTTCTGATTCCTGGCAAACATGCGCGCCGGATAAATGCCCAAAAATCCGCAAATTCTCGCGGCCTCCGATTCCGGGATCGCGCCGCCCTCCCCCGCCGTGATCCGTTCATATTCGGTTATAAAATGATCGACTCCGAATCGTTCGTTAAAATTGCGCCGTTGTTTTAGCAGATGTTTAATCCGGTTTATAACCTCCTCAGGAGTAGAGTCTAAAATCTCAATATCATCAAAATCTGGAGTTATGCCCGGTATAAAATGCCGCGCAACCCCGCGCTTAATTTCATCTTTTGCCAAAAGTGTACTTGTGACCGTTGGCAAAACAGCCCGCGTTAAATGGATGATTTTAACACCCCTGGAAAGGATAAAATCCTGGATCTCTGGGTTAAACGCTTGATCATAGGTTAAGCGGATGGCAGAAACAAGATAAAACGGCTGGTTAAATAAAAATTCCAATAACTCCCCATGCGTTAATTTTAGCTTTTCTTGCCAGATCGCATCCCGTTTAAACGGTTCCTCACGAGGGCAGATAATCGCGGGATGATTAGATAAACAGCCCGCCAAAAAAAGCCCGCCGGACCTTTGCGCGCTGATTATGACCGCTTTTGTCGTCATCTCCCCCGCCTTGCGCGCTTTTGCCGTTCCACAATTTGCCACGCGACCGGGGAGTCAATTCGGCCCGGTATGAGTCCCTTCCAGCGCCGCGCCCGCCCTGGATAATGTTTAAGACCTGCACACTCTAACCCCTTTGAGTACTTCTCGAAATAATTCCACTGATTCCCGAGCAAATAAACCCTTAACGGTTCCTGGTACATTGCGCGAATAAGCGCGCCCTGATCCCTTTGCGCGTGTTTTTCCCATTCCGCTTGCCAGCGATCAAAAAAGCGCTTAATGCGATCTGACCGCCCGAAGGCCCAGACTCCGCCGTTATATTGTAGCGTATGCAGAGTGTAAACTTGATTCGCGGTTTCATCCAACTCCCGGAGATTATTCGCGCGCCGAAACGCGTGGAGCGTATCCATTAAATGCGGATCTTTACAGATGACAAACTCCCAACCATCCGCAATGAGATCAAAATAAAATTTTATATCTGGACTCGTTATCTCCGTGTCAACGTCCAGATATAAGACGGCCTCCCATTCTCCAGGAGCTCAATCATAGGCTTTCAGTTTAGCCCGCCGCCCGCCTACGTCCGAGTCTGGTTGTTTAATAAAATGATCCTCAAGCCCGATTTTTTTATCCCCACAAAAGGCAATCGGGATTTCTGGTATATGCTGCTTCGCGGTTTCTATCATGCGCACCGCGCAGGCCCGCGCCGGATCCCCAAAAGCAACGCAATATATACCCCGTTTCATAGCGCCCCCCTACAGCTGATATAGATCAAACCATCTATCCTGCAGCTAATTAAAAAATATCTCATTAAATGCCTCTCTGTGCTGATCGCACCACGCCCCGATTGTATAAGGAGCGGTAATCTCTCGCAGCGCTTCCCGCTTAACCTGAGAGCGCAATTCTACCGCCTCCGAGAGCGCCATAACCAGAGACTCAGCGGAGCCCCGTTTATACCGATGGACTCCCACCGATTCGGGTAATTCATCCAATAAGCCCACGCCCCGCGGGATAACGACCGAAACCCCACAGGAGAGCGCCTCAAGCGGAGGCATCGGGACCCCCTCAACCGTGGCAGTTATAACCAGGATATCGAGACTCTGATAAAACGCGGCCATATCACGCCACGGATATTTAACCGTTGGAACTGGCCACCCCCGCCCGGAGGCCTTCCAGGATAATTTTTTTCCAATTGGGGAGTTAATAACGCTTTTTGCTAAATTTTCGCCCTTGCGCTTATTCGCGTAAGTGTAGCCACTGAAACCCGCGGTTAACCGCCTATTTTTTGCCCGTTTGGGGATGGTAAACCGCGAGCGCTCAACCGGAGGCGCTATCTGTGCCGTAGCCCCAAAATTGAGCAACTGACTCGCATAGATTCCCGCCGTAGCAATTCGCAAATCTACCAGACCCGCGACTCTATCAAACATGCGCGCTTTGGCATTGCCCGGAGGCATCTCCTCTTTATGCGTAAAATACGCGGCGATTTTTGCGCCCTTCGGGAGATCCTTGATCATAAAATTATGCTCAAAATAGCCGGATAGATAATACACATCCGCGCCCGGTCGAGGCCAGGAGGTTAAATCCCACCCCAGAAGATCCGCAAGATACCGCGAAAACCGCGGAATGACTCGATCATCTTGGAAATTCCGACATAGAACGTTAACCTCCTGGCCCATCAACGGTTAACTACCGCTGGTTAAATCAATCTCAACAAACGCAGAGGGACGAATAACGCCCATTGCCGCGCGCATCTCGCCCAGGATCGCGACAAGATTCCGGATAAAGAAATCCTCATGAGAGTCTGATACACTGATCGAGCCCTCCTCCTTATCCCATAGCACCATTTTACGCCAATTGGCCAGCCAACCCGTACCCTGAGTCTGTAGGAAGGATTGCGCCACTGGAACGCCCCACAGAGTCCTTTGACCTTGCGCCCCTGGCCCGCCCCAATAATAGCGCCCGTTGGTATCCTGGAGCAGATCAAACGACTCCCAATCCTGAGGATTAAACAGATATGCCGTTGGCACTTGCCGCCCATTGATTAATAAATGGGTGATGGCCATCCGCGCGGTAGCCGCGAGATCCGTATTAAACGCCTGGACTAACGTCCCTGCAGTATTAGCGAGTCCGGTGAAATTCTCCCCGGTTCCATCTCCGTTTAATAGCTGATTCTCTAGCTCCTCCTCAAGATCCGCTAACAATTCAGAGTCGATCAAGCCGCGCAATTGAGCCGCATCCGATAATGCGCGCTTTGTGGCCGGGATCCAGACCGCGAGAGTCTTAACCACCGCCGCGACGCGCTCAAACGTCATTGCGCCTTCTGGCTTTTCCCCGGAGATCTCCCCAGAGGAGCCCGAATACTCCGTAACATTGGCCTCCTGAACCGGAATCGCTTGCGTAATTTGAGTCAATTGTCGGACAAACTCGACAGTATCTGACATCGTTTGTCGAACATCAATCAGATCCCGCAGGGAGAGCGCCCACCGTCCGAGCGGTTCATAGATCCCGGAGTCTTCAGGGACCACGAACGCGCCCGCGCTGCTATCACTGGCCCCGGTGATAAGATCCTTGCGCCGGATCGCTTTTTTGAGGAGCGCGGAGGCCTTGACGGGAGGCGAGTCAATGCGCGCCCGCTCGGGAAAGCGCCCGCCCTGGCCATACTGACTCACAAACGCGCCCCACTCGGGAGAGTCCACGAAAGCCGCCCCCAGAGAGCCGCCCGGTTTCCCTTTGGCAGCTTCCCCGCTCTTGCGCTCTTTTTGTTGGGAGAAAATTTGATCAAAATGATCAATCTGTTTATGAAGACTCTCCTCCTTGCGCTCCTTTTCTATCTGAATCTCAATCTCTCGCACCTGATCCAGAGTCGACTCAACCTGATCCCGCTCTTTTTGGCTAAATTCGCGCTCCTCTGAAACAACCAGATCGCGAATCGCTTTGAGATCGGCCCATTTTTGAGCGATCTCATTTTTCAAAATCTCGGATTTTAACTGCTTACTCATTTCTAAACCTCCGTTTTAATGCCGTTGGCGATGATATACGCCTCTAAAATATCAATATCGGCTAAGAGCGACTCCCTCGACTTTTTAGACTCGTCTGGATCGGTTTCCGCCGAATCTTGATTCTCTAACTCTGATAATGATTTTAACTCTGGAGCCTCTAAACCCGCCGACTCCAGATGATTCGCAAGATGATTATATACCCCCTCCCGCTCTCCCTCTGGGATGGTAGTCCCGCCCCGCGCCCCGTTTAGCACCCCGATTCCCGTTTGACAAGCGCGCACGTTGGCCGCGCCCGGACTCCCGTCCTCTCCGATCATATGATGTATAAAACGATAGGTAGATTTAACGCCCTCTTCCCCTTCGGGATCTCGCCACGCGTAAACCCGCGCATAATACGCGAGATCATCACCGCCCCGGACTCGTGTTTCCATTTCTGGACCATCCCACGCCGAGTCCGTTGTCTCTGTGTCATGAGACGGAATCGCGGTTTTTTTGCTCTTGATCGCCAGAGTCCGAGTATTGAGTCCCGCGCCCCTGGTAACTGGAGCGACTCCGATAGTATCCAGAGCGCGCAAAAAATTAACCTGCTCTCCCTCAAAATCTCCCGGACCCTGATCCAATACGTTAAACGTATAGGACCACTGAACCAAATCACCGAGCGCTTTAACCGTTTGGTAATTTTCGCGCCCCGTCTCTGTGTCCAGGATAAAACGGCCCTCAATCCACGCTGACTCATTATTCGCGTAAATTTTCCCATGCCCCGCGGGTAACTCATACCCATGATTCCACGGTTCGATGATTACGGCCTGACCATCCGAAAACGCGCCGGGAATCGTGACATCCCCGTCAAGATCCTTAACGTTGAGAGTCGCAAAAACCGCTTTAAATTCGCCCGGTTCCCCATCCTGTTTAAACGTGAGGGGAGCGGTATAAACTTTTTTTGTCATGTTAGACCTCGCTTTTTTTTGACCATATGAGTCTATAAAATCCTGATTTATATCGGACCGCTGAAACCAACTGTTTATATAATCATGCCATGATTCCGGACGTTTATCAACCTCCGCCCGCCTATGAGCCTCTGACTCGTCTACTGATAAATATATAATTTCCGCCTGGAATCGATCTGCTAACCACTCGATAACCTTAACCTGAGAGCTTGACGTTATGACCCACGCCCCGATTTTTGTATGAGACTCCAACTGGTTAAAAATCGCATCCCGCGCCGCGATAACATAAGGCCGAATCGCGTTTAAATGTTCGTGCGACTCGCATCCTGAAAGCGCCGTATGGAGCGAGTCATAATCATAAATCAGATCCCCAGGTTTAAAGCGCTCTCTAACGAACGTGCTTTTCCCCGCACAGGGAGCGCCGCAAATAATATAACGTGACATTATGAGAACTCCACAGAACAGAGACAGCCCGCCAACTCATCCGCACCCCCCGCCGGATCTCCTGGCCATCTCATACCGTTTGGAAAATTTTCCCGGATTCCTACCGTGACTCCGTCTAAATCTGCATGAGATTCCCTCGGATTTCCAGAGTTAACGCGCCAGGTTTTAGCCGATAGATTGCGAGAGCGCGCCGCCTCAAACGCGCCAAAATTGGCAATAGATGTTAACGCGCTGATAGCTTGCTGAATAACTCGACTCGTGAGCGCTAAATTAAAAACATGCTGGACCTGTTCCAGCGGTTCAGGATCTTTAAGCGCCGCCTCAACCTGACTCGCAGTTTCCCGGTTAATCCCTTCCGCCTGGATCCCTGCATGATTCTCGATATACGGAATCATGCGCGCCTCAAACGCAGCCATATCCCGCGGCCTCTCTCCGATCTGCTCAAAAATGAGATCCGCCCACGCCAGAGCCGTTAATAGATTCAGCTTGATTAAATCCTCTTTTAACTCCTGATTCCAGCGCTCCGAATCCCACCAAACCCCGCCTAAATCTATTTTTTGACGTTTAAGCGCCGGATTGATTCGGCTAATAATTGCGCGCTCTTGCCGCCTATAATGGCCTGACAGAACCTGAATCCATTTCTCCTGATAACGCTCTCTCATCTCCTGATTATGCGAACTGTAGCCCTTTTGGGATAGACTCTTTTGTCTATCCTGGCCACCGCTCCCCGCTTTGGGAGCGCTATCCCGCGGGGAGGCTTGCCCGCCCGCAATAACATTAAGGGGAGTAACCAGGGAGTCAGCATCCCCGCCCAACGCGGGGAGATTCATCCTTGCGCGCCCCTCATTTGCTGTCATATACGGACGGCCTATGGCGGATTGCAGGGATTTAACCTGCTCCTCAAAATCTCCCGCGAGCTTTTGCATGATGTTAAACTCACTATAGATTAAATCTATATCCGCCTCCCCTGCAAACTCTGGGAGCAATTGTAAATCGAAATCCTCCTCAAGGGATTTTAACCACGGCCCCAAACAATCTTGATATAACTGTTTATGTTGCTCCCGCACGTTGGTTAATGTTGCATGATCTAATATACCCACCATTGGCAGCGGGATATGATACGCCCGCGCGCACTCCTCCCGCGTGAGCTTGCGCCCTCCCAAGTATTCCGCCTCCCGCGCGCTATAACTCGCATTAACCCATTTCATCCCCTCTTCTAGCACCGCGGTTTTACCGCTATTGCCCGCCCCCTCCCCCGCGTATAAATCGTTAAACTCCTGGAGAAAGCGCCCGCGCGCCGTTGGACTCCACTCTGGAGCCTCCAAAGGCCTCTCAATAAATCCAGCCATCCGCGCTTTGTTTTGCCAGGATTCCTCCCGATAACGGCCCGCGGAGTCCTCCTCCGCTAAAACCCGCCGCAATGTTTCCAGCGGAGAGAGTCCCTCTGTGGTATTCTCTGGGTTATAACCGCGAAAGTGAATTAAATCATCTGGATCAATGTCGTTTTTATAGCCCCCAACAGATAACACGTAATTTTTGACCACGAGTCCGCCCTCAGGATAAATATATTGAGGAGGGATCCGCAAAAGGCCGATAACCCGCCCCTGATCATCTCGGATCTTTAATAAATATGCGTTTAAATAAATCCCTAAATCCGACATAACCGACTCAAACATGCGATAGCGAGTCGTTTTATATCTTGAAGGCAAAGGGCGATTAATGACCCGCGTCATACCAAAATCAGTTAACCGGACCCGATCCGTATCACTGACCCGCTGAAACTGATTTAAATTCAATTGAGCAATATTGCGGGCGATAAAATCCACACATGTTCTAACGTTGGGCTGGACTCGATATAGCGTGTAATATTCGTAATTGATCTGATTATATAAGCGGATAGAACTATAACGCCGCCCTTGATACCACGCCGGAGTCAATTGCTCCATTTCTCCAAAAGATTGTATTATCGCCATATCGAAAACCTCACCTCTAAATTATAACAATTGCAAAAAATCGACCTCTGATTTATAGATCAAAATTTCACCATCGACCGCCCGCGGATCCGCCTTTTGTCGATTCTGATCCTGGATTAATAGCGCGTTCCGCAAGATCAAAAAACCGCGGGAGTCCTTCCAGATAACGCCCCTAAACACGATTCCTGATTTTAGATTGACCAAAGATTCCCGCAAAACTGGATAAGGTTTAAATATTCGCATCATTGCGCCTCAACCCTCATTTTAATATCGCTCGGGACCTCATTCCCCCACGCCGCCCAACCGGACCGCCTCCGCCGCGCGAATAGCTCCAAATAATCCGCGCCCGGATAGAGCGCCTCAATTTTGCGATACTGATCATCCGGTTTTTTAGAATGAGCCCGCACCGGAGAATATATCAACGCCTGGATATCATGAGTCGCCACTGGCAGCGACCCCCGAATCGCTAATAAACACGGTTCAGAATTGGCCCGCGTGTAATATCCGAGTCCCGTAAAGAAACCAAACCCAGAGCGATTCGCCTTGATCCAGATCCACGCCAGGGAGCGATAATCAAAACCCCATGACTCAATAACCTGTTTTGCGTCAAATATACGCGGCCAGATCGCCCACAAAAAAAGCGCGCAATTTTCCGCCGCAAATTGCTTAACAGGTAAATTACAAATATCCTCATGACTCATGGTTGGATAATGCGCCTCAGGAGAGCGCCCGCCCCCGCTCTCCTGATTCCAGACCTCAAAACGCCAGGGAGGATCCGCCAGGATTACGTTAAATTTATTTGACATATGATTCCATTATACCGACATTAGACCGCGACTCTCATAAATACTATCTGACTTTTGCCCTATGCCCGCGCTTTGCGCGTCCGTTCTGGCCTCCCATGATAGGATCCCCGCCATTGCCGCATCTATTTTATGCGGGGAGTCTGGCCTCTCCTTATAAATTGTAAATAACGGGATTCCCTCCTCATCTCGGAGCTTTAAAACTTTTTTAACCGCGTTCCCAATATGCCGCCTATAATCCGCGGAGCCATCCTGCAAAATCTCCCCGGAGTTTATCGCGGTATTAAACCCCCGGATCGCGTAAGCCATTGCTTTAACGCGGTTTGTCCACCACTCCAAAACGCGCTTTTCGCCATAACGCCCCGCCCATTCCGCAACCATTGACTCCCAATATGGCGGATCGCAATAAAACCGCCATACTTGCCAGCGCTCAAACATGGATTTAACAACTTGATCAACCTCCCCCGCGGGAACTTCCCACCCCTCCGCCGATTCTATCTCTGGAGATTCCCAGAGCCCGATTAACGCTTGATAACCCGTTGCGATCTCCGTTATAACTAGCGCCGTTGAGTCGTGCCATCTGGCCCCGTCAAACCCCGCCGCAATTAAGGCCCCCTCTGGGATAACATAATCAGGATCCGCGAGTTTATCCCATTTTTGCACATCAAAAGCGCGCTCCGAAGCGCGCACTAAACGGTTAAGCCAGACTCGCTCCAGATAGGTTTTATCTGTAGTCGGATCTTGCCATTGTAGACAAATCCCCTCGATATCCGACCACGCAGCGACCGGACCGGAGGCCTCTATTACGGCCTCTCGGATTCCCTCTTTTGTCTTTAAATCGTGTTTATCGGAGGCCTCCCGATGGAAAAAAAAGAGTCGCGGATCATCTATTTTCCCCCCTGCTACATGCCGCGCATAATCAAAGGTAGACTCAGCGACCGAACCCAAACCCGGAGCCGGAGCCGTTGTAATTTCTAGCGCCCAAGCATCCGCTAAATATCTTTTAGGCAAATTTGCTAGCATCGTTCTGTGCGCCCGCTTTAATCGCGAACTGGTTAACCTGTGCGTTTCATCGAATACTTGGAACGTAGTCCGAGCGCCGTCCCTGGCAT
>Ga0272443_10003225_pt1 | contig 19495 bp, 19 predicted proteins | sample SSMAcet12_FD_193581 | JGI IMG/M metagenome (GOLD analysis project Ga0272443, IMG submission 193581) | Marine sediment archaeal communities from Little Sippewissett salt marsh, Falmouth, MA, United States - SSM-Acet-12 | ecosystem: Environmental > Aquatic > Marine > Wetlands > Sediment ... | reverse complement strand
ACCTTCTTAAATTTCAAGCCAAAAAATGTTGGACTGCAGCTGGCATGTTGATCCAAGATGGAAAGACTTTGTTAATTAAACATAAAAAGTTAGGTCTATGGCTCTGTCCCGGCGGTCATGTTGACCCTGGCGAGGCTCCTCATGAGACAGCTGAGCGGGAATTCCTCGAGGAAGCTGGAGTAAAAGTGCGGGCAGTTGATTATTTATTTCAAGCTGATGATGATGCTACAGAGTTTGTTCCTTCGCCAATCGAAAGTAATATTCACTGGGTCTGTCGAGAGAACTATGAAAAGAGAATCAAGAGTGATCACCCTGAGCAGCGAGTGACTAACAAGATTTGGCCTCGAGGTTGTGAGCAGCATATAAATTTTGTTTACTTGGTTGAGCCTTTTAATTCAGAACAAGAGCTAATTTTGAAAAAAAATGAAGAAGAAACTACAGATATTGGTTGGTTTGGTTTAGATGAGTTGCCTAAATTAACTGAAGGTTCGGTTACAACTGGTTTTTTAACTCAATTTCGACACGGGTTAGATATTGTAAAGCGCCATAGAAAAAAACCTCTTTATGGCGTAAAATAACGCCATATTGCCAATTTTTTAACTCGAGAAAGATTTTACATGTCAGATGCTCATCTTCAAGTACCTCATCAATTAACAGCGAATGTAAAACTACTGCACAAGGTGGCGATTAGAGTCGGTGATGAAGTTTTAATTTTAAAACGATCTGCAAAAGCAAAATCTCGCCCAGGCAAATGGGATTTGCCTGGCGGCAACAGTGAATGGCCTCATGATTTGGCCGATAATATGCTGAATCCTCATCAGCGTGATGTAGCTCGAGAAATCGAAGAAGAAACTAGCTTAATTGTGCCAGCAGATACTTTTACCAAAGAAAATTTAGTTTATTTTGCCACATATTACGAAGCTGAGAAAAAAATTTTCAGTGTCAATCTGGGCTGGCAAGTAACAGAGCTTACAGCTGAGGCAAAAGAAAATGTTAAAATATCATTTGAGCATCAAGATTCGGCTTGGATTACTTTAGAGCAATTATCAGATTATGATTTTGGTGGGCCAGAGAGAGATTATGAAACAAAAATTATTCGCCAAGTGCTTAGTAAGTAGATTTTAATGTTAAAAATTACAGATTTAGCTGTCACAGTTGAAGATAAACAGGTTTTGCAAGGTCTAAATTTGGTGGTGAATTCTGGAGAGGTTCATGTTCTACTTGGTCCGAATGGATCGGGTAAATCTTCTTTAGCACAAACCATTTTAGGTAATCCAGCTTACCAAATCACCCAGGGTAAAATTGAGTTTAATGGTCAGGATATCACTCAGGCTAGCATGGCAGACAGAGCTAAACTTGGCTTAGCACTTTCTTTTCAAGAACCCCCAGAGATTAAAGGCGTAACCTTAGAAAATTTAATTAATTTGATTAAAAATAATCAAGAAAAAAGTTTACTCCAGCCTGAGGATTTAGCCTTGGCGAAAGATTTGTTGCTGCGTGAGGTGAACCATAATTTTTCTGGCGGAGAGAAAAAATTGAGTGAAGTTTTGCAAATTCTGAGTTTAAATCCTAAGTTAGTGATTTTTGATGAGCTCGATTCTGGTTTAGATTTAGTAAATTTACATAAAATTTTGCAAATTATTAAACGTGATTTATTAGCGAATGACATTCCAGTAATTTTTATTACTCATCATGGGCAGATTGTGGACGGATTACAACCAGACTGGACTCATGTGATGTTGGAGAAAAAAATTATTTGCAATTCAGAAGATTATCAAAAAGTTATTAATACAATTAGAGATAATGGCTATGACAAGTGCCGACAATGCCAATTTGTGGATCGTTGACCATGATTTGCGCAGTAAAGCGCAAATGGATGGCATCGAGATTTTAGAAAGCCCTGAAGCGTGGGCCAAGTATGAGTGGACTCATCAATATTTTGCTCAAGAACCTAGTAGCGGCTATTTTATGTGGATTAAAAAACAGCCAAGTTGTGCCTTATTTAGCTGCGTTAATATTAAAGGGCAAAATATTAAGCAAGATTTACAAAATTTAACTGTGATAGAAGCTGGTATTCAAGGTCAAATGAGCGGAACTTGTGCTGCTATGAGTTTAAAACTCAAAGGCACTCATCAGGCTCAAGGCAAGGTGATTTTGCGAAAAGGGGCGCAGATGCAATACTCTCATATTCATCGCTGGGGTAAAAAAGATGTAGTGATGCCTAATTATGAGTTTATTTTAGAAGATGATGCGCAATTGGATTACACTTATAAAATTACAAAGTGTCCAGAAAATATTGATTTAAAAAATAAATTTATTCTGCAAGATCGAGCCAAAGTGCAGCTTAATATTGTAGCTGATTGTCAAAATACTAATTTTAATTCTTTAGATGAAATTGTTTTACAAGGTGATGAGTCTTCTGGCATGAGTACTTTGAAGTTTGTGGCACGTGAGAACTCGCAGATTAAAGCATATTCTCGTTTGTTAGCTGAAGGTGCTGGAACTGGTCATCTAGATTGTGAAAGCTTAAATTTAGCTGACTCAGCTGAAGTGAGCTTGATTCCTGATGTGACTGTGAAGAACAAAAATGCTCAAGTTACGCATGAGGCTTCGATTGGCAAAGTTTCTCAGGATCAATTAAATTATTTGCAAATGCGAGGGCTGAGTGAAGAACAAGCGATTGAGTTGATTGCGTCTGGTTTTTTAAAAGTGGCAGAGGAAAAATAAATAAACATGAAAATTTTTGTTGGCTCAACTAATCCAGTTAAAATTGAAGCTGTTAAATTAGTGGCAGTATATCAGTGGCCAGATGTTGAGGTGATAGGTTTTTCTGTGCCTAGTCAAGTTTCTGAACAGCCTCGTTCTGATGATGAAACTGAGCTAGGGGCGATTAATCGCGCTAAAAATGCTTTAGCCAAAGCAAAAAAAGAAAATTTACTGGGACAAGGAGAAAATTTAGGTGTGGGTTTGGAAGGTGGAGTTTTCACTAATAATAAAGGCGAGTTGTGGAATACAGTTTGGGGAGCGGTAGTAGATGAGCAGGGAAACGTAATTACAGTTAATGGCTTAAGATTTAAACTTTCTGCAGTTATTGCTGAACCAATCCAAGCAGGCGGAGAAATGGGGCCAGTTTTAGCAGAGATGACAAATCATAAAGATTTAAGGCAGGAAGAAGGCATGATTGGCACTGTGACTAAGAATTTTTCTTCTCGTACTGAAGCCTATATGTCGATTGTTGAATTAGTTTTAGGTTTATGGTTTGGTCAAGGCTGGGATGAGGAATATAAAAAATAAAATTTTCCTCTAGCTAGGTTCGCATTTTTTTAGTTATACTGATATTATCATTTCTATTAACTATTTAAATTGCTATGCAAAAACCACAAGAATTTACTGCCATTTTTGAAGACAAACAAGTTTACAATGACAAATTTACTCATTTACATTTTGAGTTAAAGAATCCTCACCGAATGGAATTTGAGGCTGGTCAGTTTGTGACAATTGATTTGCAAGATGAAGATAATACCAAAAGGGCTTATTCGATTGCTAGTGACCCAGATATCAAACACGGTTTTGAGTTGCTCTTAGATGTGTCCCCTCAAGGTAAAGGTGTGACGTATTTACAAAATTTGGAATTTGGTCAAGAAGTCAAGCTGATGGCGCCCATGGGTCGTTTCATTATTGCGGATGAAGAAAATGGCGAAGAAGCTATTGCTTTAGTAGGCACAGGTTCTGGTATAGCCCCTTTGCGCAGTATGGCTTTAGATTTATTAAAAAATAAGGAAGATCAAAGGGAAATAATTCTTTATTGGGGGTTGCGGTTTGAGAATCAAATGGTGTGGGAAGATGATTTTTCTATGTTGATGGAGAATTATCCTAATTTTAAGTTTCACCCAGTTTTATCACGGGCAGGAGAAGCTTGGCCACTTTGCAGAGGTCACGTTACAGATTGTTTAAGTGTGCATGAGCAGCAGCCTAACACTGGTTATTATCTATGTGGCGGCAAAGCTATGGTTAATGACTGCAAAAAAGTCCTTAAAGAAGCAGGTGTAGATCGTAAGAAAATTCATCACGAAAAATTTTATTGATATTTCAGTCAAAATTTAAATGAATAAGTTGTTTATTAACAGATGTGTATCTGGTTTGGTTTGCGCTTCTTGAGTAAAAATGTTATAACACTAAACAACTATAAATTACTAATTGACAAATCTTTTTTTCTAGAGAAAATAATATCACAATATAACAAAAATAAAATATTACGCTAGATTTTCTAAAGGTAATATTCAGCTTATAATTTAAAAATTAATAATTAATTAGAAAAGATCCTCATGTCAGAAGACAATCAGACACTAGAAAAATATAAAAAGTATTACCCTTTTGTCTTTCCTACTATTGCTTTGTTGCTAGTTTTATTCTTAGCTTTTCGTTGGTACAACCTGCGAACTAAGCGTAATGCAGAGCAAAAACCAGAAGTGCAAATTGAAAATTTGACAGTCGAAGAACAAGAACAAATTGTTACTGGTGATGATGAGTCTGTTACCAGTGTGGATATGACTGGTGAGGCTACAGCCAGTGGTCAAGTTCGTTATACCAAGACAGATGATAAAGTTTTATTTAGTGTGAATGCTGCTTTAGAGGAAAAGCCGGGGCAAAAATATCAAGTTTGGTTGCAAAGAGAAAATGAAGAACCAACAAAAGCATTTTCTTTAACTTATGGCAAAGGCGGTTATATGGGCAGTGCTTCGGTCCCAGTGGAATATTTACCTTTCGAGGTAATTGTAACTGAAGAGACGAATACAGCTGATGATCAACCAGAAATGGAATTGATGAGAACAGAAGTTAAAGAGTAAAAAAAATTGATGTAAGAGTGAGTTATTAATAGCTAATTTAACATAAAAATTACTTCTTGAAGAAATAGCCTGGTACTGATAGGCTATAACAAGACTAAGTTCAGAATAGTCCGATAATACGGAATATTAATACTTATTAAGACTAACTTAGTTGAATAAAAATTATAAATCAACCCTCATAGGGGAGGAAAAGGAGCATTATGGCAGACGTCAATGCTTATAGTTATACAAATTCTAAAGGGCAGACTTATTTTCTGCACACTCGCGACGTGACTCTTAGAAACGGTCGTGTGCAAACAATTTACTTTTTTGCTCGTGAGATCAAAGAGGGTGCACTTGAGGCTGTTCCAGAAGGTTACGAAGTGATTGAGACTAAGAGAACTGGCATGCCAGTCCTTAGAAAGATTAGAAAGAAAAAACCAGCTCAAGCATAAGTTGAGTTGAAGTTGAAATTGAAAAAGGCTCGCGCTCGGCGCGAGCCTTTTTTTCATTATGGAGCCTTGCCTGTAGGAATTTGATTATTTTTTTATGCTAAAATAAACTAATCATTTTTAATAAAAGAAAGTTTTTCATGAATATGACTAAAGATCAAGTTTTGTCTAAACTTAAAACTGTCCAAGATCCTGAAATTGGTATCGATGTGGTGAGCTTAGGTTTTATTTATAAAGTTGAAGTTGATCATGATGTTGTTAAGATTACTTATAGTTTAACCACTCCTGGATGCCCTATGGCTCGAATGATAGAACAGGATATGCGTATTGCGGTGAAGCAGTTAGTGCAAGAGCAAGAAATTGATCAAGAAGAAGAGCCAAAAATTGAGTTTGATTTGGTTTTTGAGCCGGCTTGGACACCGGAAAAAATGTCTGATGAAGCTAAGGAAAAATTAGGTTGGGATGGCGAGTAAGAACAGTGATTTTACTGATTTACGAATTTATTAATCAGCAACAAAAATGAAAAAAAATTCTCCTTCTATAATTTATTTAGGTTCTGATCACGGCGGTTTTCGTCTTAAGCAGCTGTTGATTGATTTCCTGCAGGAGCATAATTATCAAGTTGAGGATTGTGGTTCCTATGAGCTGGATCCAAAGGATGATTATCCTGATTATGCTTTGCCTGTGGCGGAAAAAGTTAAAGCTGATGAGCAGTCAATCGGGATTTTGCTTTGCCGTTCAGGAGGAGGGATGGTGATTGTTGCTAATAAACTGCCTGGGATTCGGGCAGTAGAGGTGAGGGATCAGCTGAGTGCAGAGCATGCTAAACAAGACAATAATGCTAATATTATTTCTTTGGGTGCAGATCGTTTGACTTTAGAGCAAGCGCAGCAGATTGTGTTGGCTTTTTTGCAGGCTAGGTTTGCTGGGGGCAGGCACAGGCGCCGTTTGAAAAAAATTAATAAAATTGAAAAAAAATATTTAGCAAGCAAAGCATAAAGTAAATTAAAGGATTCTTAAGGAATATTAAAAATGCGTATTTATCCAGCTATTTTAAGTGATAATCTTGAAAAGATTCAGCTACAGTTAGACTTAGTAAAAAAGTATGATTGGCTTGATGTGGTTCAAATTGATATCATTGATGGCTTGTTTGCAGATAATATGACTGTGGCTGTGGAGGATTTGACAGGACTGGATTTTGGAGAGTTGCAAATTGATTTGCATTTGATGGTGCTCGAGCCTTTAAGCGTGGTGAATGATTTTCTGAGTTTTAAAGACGAGTTGCCGGTTCGGGCTGTGATTGGGCAGTTAGAAAGAATGTCTCATCCGCAGGAGTTCATCAATGAACTGAAAAAGGAGGAATTAAAAGCTGGTTTAGGTTTGGATCTGTTTACTGCTGTTGAAGAAATTCAGCCTTACTTAAATCAAGATTTAGATATGGTCCAGCTGATGGGTGTTGAAGCTGGCTGGCAGGGGCGACAGTTCAATAAATTATTATATAAAAATGTGCACCAGCTGCAGTCTTTATTAGAAAAATTATTAGAAAAAGCTGCTGCTGAGAAAAGTTTTGATCCAAGAGATATAGACATTTTAGTAGATGGAGGAGTTAAGTTTCCTCAGCTTGAAGAGTTGCAGCAGCTTAATGTGGATGGCGTGGGGATTGGCAGTTTAATCTTTGCTGCTGAAGAAAGAGGTGAAAAAGTTGAAGAAATAATGTCGCAATTAAAAAAATTTAGCAAATAGAATTTAAAAAAGAAAGGTGGGGCATGATTACTCACATTAAAATTCCAGAAAAATTACAAGTTAAAGAAATTAAAAAAATTGCTTTTTTTGGTGGAGCTGATATTGATCAAGATCACCCAGTTTGTCGAGCTGTCTATGATGCTGCTCGCGATTTAGCCCAGCAAGGCAAGATTATTGTCAATGGTGGCGGTCCAGGCGTGATGCAGGCTGCGACTGCTGGAGCTGAGTCAGTGGAAGGCGACACAGTGGTGATCACCCTTAAGCCTAAAGATATGTCAGAGTTTGAGGGGCGAGCCAATGGCAATGTGGCTGATGTAGAGGTGGAAACAGCTAATTACATTGAGCGTATGTTTAGCTTAATTTATTATGCTGATATGTTTATTTGTGTGCAGGGAGGTACCGGGACTTTGAGTGAGTGGTCTACAGTCTGGCTGATGGCTCATTTGTATCATGGCAAGCACAAACCAGTGATTTTGTATGGTGAGTTTTGGCATGAGGTAATTGATGTGATTGATAAAAATTTTTTTATTGGCAAAAAAGAACACGAAGTCTTCAAAATTGTGACCTCAAAACAAGAACTCCTTCAGGCTGTGAAGGAGTTCGAAAAAGAGGTGCGGGGGCGGTAAAAATCTTTTAATCCTCTAAGTATTCACTATAGTTTAACCGATCTGGTAATGAAATACTATTTTTATTATCCTCAATTATAGATATTATCCGCCTTTTAGCTACATCCATTACATTTCTTGTTTGTCGTCTTCGAGCAACTTCAATAAGTATATTTTCGATTTGATCATCAACGTTTGAGTCTGCGGAGCCCTCATGATTGAACGTGATTTGCTTTTCCAATTTAGTGAGTTCTTGTTCCAATAAAGAAATTTTATCTTTGAAAGCATCTTTATTCTTAAATTTTTGACCCTCAGAGACAAGGGTAATCACAGATAAAAGAAGTGTAGCTAGAGCTGCGGGTTGTTTTTCTGCTGGTAGGTTATTATAATTTTCTATTTCAGATATAAGATTTTCTCTGAGATCTAAAACTCCTTGGAATTCTGCTTGATCTAAATCTTCATTAAATTGAGTTTGTTCAGGTGTTGGTTCTAAGGGCTCTTCTTTTGTTGATTTAGGTTGTGATTGTCCGTTTTCAGTTCTCCCACCTCCTTGCGTATAAGGGGTTCTTTGTTCTGCTGTTAAAGGTTGGTTGGCTGCAGCTACTGTCTCTCTCACCGCTTGTAAAGCAGCATCTTTTTTCCTTCCGCCTGATTTCCTCATTCTAGCTAGAACTCGCCCAGTTTTATTACCAAGGCTCTCAGGATATTTTTCCTCGAATCTAGCCCTTAATTCTTCAATATTATTCTGTCTAGTTTCTAAGTTGATTTCTTGGTTTGTTTGTAACTTTTCTTTGAGTCCTTTTGTTAATTTAGCGCGGCTTTTTTCGAGCTCTTGTACATCTTGAGCAACTGATTCTGAAGCAGGGCGACTAACCGTTCCAATAATCTCTCTCCCTTGATGTTCTTTTGCAACTATGTCTTTATCTAGTTCGTGAATTTGATCTAAACTAGACAAAAAATCAGCGTCAATTTTTCCGATCATTTCTGTATAAAGATCATGTTCAGAATATAATTGGGCATATAACCTCACAAGTTCTACATTTTGATCAGGAGTAATTCCTACTTCTTCTAGAGCGTTTCTATCAAATGAAGGGAATTCCTCAAGAGTATCTTCAACTTTTTGTTGTTCTTCTTGAATTTTTTCTAAGTTTTTCTGCTTAAATTTTTTTCTTGATTCTCCATCAATAATATCTTGTAATTTTTTTACTTCTTTATTTCTCTTATCTCTTGCATGTAAAGTCTTATAGACTTTATTTTTTACTTCTGAAGGTAGTGACTCTTTTTGTTCATTTTTATCTTCTGGACGTTGTAACTGCTTTTCCCATTTACTTGGTTGATATGTTGTTTCGGAGTCTTCTGTTACAGCAGCTCTTTGCGTATAAGGGGTTCTTTGTTCTGCTGTTAAAGGTTGGCTGGCTGCAGCTAACGCGTCTTTGGTATCATTTGTTGCATGTTCAACTTTTTGTTTAAATTTGTCAACTTTCCCTTCTGGTGGATGAGCATCCTCAAAAGCTCGGAAAGCTTGATCTACATCTTCGTTAGCAATAACAAAATTTCCGTCAATTGTCTCTTGAATCCCTCCAGCTATTTTGTCATAAATATTTTGAGATTGTTGATCAAGTTGATGAATTTTTTGCCTTAATTGTCTTTTTTTCTCTGCATGAGGATCAGCCATCCCAGCTGGAGGATAACTGTCTAATTTGTCTTGTAATTCCTGATGTTTTTGGCTGATGTCTTGAATATTATCGCGATCGCCATTAATTTTGGTGTCTAAAGCATCGATTTTGTCATCGACTTGCTCTTGTTCATCTTCTAATGCATCTACTAAATTTTTTGCAGTTTCATCTTCACTCCCAGATTCAACCATCATTTGTCTAGCAAAATTTAGTTTTTCTTTTGTGTCTTTATTTTTTTCTTTTAAGTTAGGAATTTCTTGAAAAAGTTTTTGTTGATCTCCTGCATCGGCAGCATCTTTTACTGCTCGCATAGAAGCAGAGCGTTCATTTCGAGCTTTTTTACTTTCTCTTAAGGTGTCAAAAGCGACTTGTTCTTTTGTTGAATTTACTTCAGCTGTTGCTTCAGGAGTTGGAGCTTCAGCTGGTGATTGTGCTTCTTGAGTTAAATCTGGTTGTTCTGGTGACATATTTATTGAAATTTAATTAATTTTTATTTATTTAATTAAACCATTTTTATTTAGTTTTCTTAACTCTATCTTTATCCCTCAAATTATATCAAAAAATTTAAAATAATCCTATAACAATTAATATTTTCATCTATGCCATTATTTTTTTTCAATTTTTACTGCTTTTCTCCAGCTTAACACTCTGCATTTTTCATGTTTTAATAAAAGTTAATGAACCTCAAAGCAAGTCCTGGACCTAATATCCAAAGGCCAAGCTCGGAGTATTAAACTTGAAAAAATTATGTATGACGTCATCACCATCGGTTCTGCTTTAGTGGATATTTTTATTCACTCACAAAATTTTCTGGCTACAGATACAGAGCATGGCAAGTTGCTGTGCCAGGCTTACGGCGATAAAATTGAAGTGGATAATTTTAATGTTTATACTGGTGGAGGGGCAAGTAACACTGCAGTTGGTTTTGCTAGAATGGGTTTTGAAACCGGCATTATTTGTGAAACTGGGCGCGATCGATTTTCCTATTTAGTGATGGAAGATTTACGTTGTAATGGGGTTCACACCGATTTAATTATTGAAGAAAAAAGAGAACAGACTGGCGGTTCAGTAATTTTAGTCGGTCATGATGGCGAGCGCACGGTGATGGTTCACCGAGGTGCTTCTTCCATGCTAGATTCTTATGATATTCCTTCTTACTGGTTGTCTCAGACGCGCTGGATTCATCTGTCCAGTTTAGGTGGCCGTCAAGAAACTTTAAAAAAGATTTTTAAGTTGGTAAAACGTGATCCTCAAGTTAAGCTGTCTTGGAATCCAGGCAGTAAGGAGCTAGCTTTATTGCGTAATCAGGAATTGCCAGTTGGGAAAATTGCTGCCCATGTAGTGGCAATGAATCAGACTGAATGGGAAATGATAGCCCCTCTCCAATCACAGTTTTTGCAGCATATTCCCCAATTAATTATTACTGCAGGGAAAAGAGGTGGTGAAGTTTATCTGCACGGTCAACATGCTTTTCATTTTAATTCCAGTGGGGAGGCTGCAGTTGATACTACTGGAGCTGGTGACTCTTTTACTTGTGGTTATGTGTCTGGTTTATTAATGGGTCAGGAACCGCAACAGGCGGCTCAAGTGGGTGTGGCTAATGCCGGATCAGTGGTCAAGTATTATGGAGCCAAGGCTGGATTGCTAAGTAGGGAGCAGTTAGAATAATAGTTTTGGTGAGAAACTAGTATTTAGTAATTTCATTAGAGTTGTTGCGAAATAGCGAAATGAGGAATAGATTAATTAGTAATTTCATTTTGTGCTATTTTTAATTTTCTTTTATACTTAAAATAACTATGATCAATAAATTCCTGCCTTTATTTTTATTGAATTTTTTCTATTTATTTGTTTTGGTTGCTGTAGCCATAATATTACCCATTAAAATTTTAGCTGTTGGCTTTGAATTAACTGATATTGGAGCTTCTTCAACTGCAGGACAATCTTTTTCTCAGTGGACATATTATGGTTTTAACCCAGAATTTAAAGGTACAGCTACACCAGGAGAAGAAGTTGGTATTCAAGTTGATGGGACAGCAGAAACTGCAACAGCACTTGCTACTGGGGAATGGACCTGGCAGCCAACTAACTTAGGGACTTTAGGCAGTTATGAGATTGTACTTAGTTCTGCTGGAGAGACGCAGAGTTTTACCTTGATCATTGCTGAGTCGACATCTTATAGTTCAGGAACCTCAGCCACTACCTCAACAACACCGGCACCAACGACAACTGTTAGTACTAGCAGTGGCTCTACTACAACCACTGGTCCCACACCTGCTACTGCTCAACCAGGAGCAGCCGCAGAAACTTTACCGCAAACAGGTTCAGTAGATACAACTTTTATTTTAACTATTTTGGGTTTGATGTTTTTAGGTGGTGGCATGATTGCTACCGTGTTTTTGCCTAAACCTTTAGCCGTAAATGCTAAACAAGTTTCTCAAGATATGTATCTTGATGAGATTGAGTATGAATAAGCTATTTTACGTATTTTTACGCATTAGTAGCGAACATTAATCGTGAACATTGTTAATAAAAAGAAAACTTAAGACAAGAAAATGCAAGATTTTAAAAAGATACTTCAACAAGAAATTCAAGAATTGCAGACTAAAATTGATAAATCTGATTTGCCTGAGGAACTTAAGCTGAAAGCTAATAAAGACATTGTTGGTTTGCAGCGGAGTGTGGAGCTGGGTAGTTATGATGAGAAATATGAAAAAGTCAGTAAATACATTGAGTGGATTTTAAAAATTCCGTGGAAAAATGAGACCCAAGATAGGATGGATATCCAGGAGGCTAAACAGATTTTCAATAAGCATCATTACGGTATGCAAGTAGTGAAGGATAGATTTCTTGAGTATATTTCTGTTTTGAATTTACGAAGTAAAAATTTTCAAGATGAGGATTTTCGTGCTCCAGTTTTATTGTTAGTCGGTTTGGTGGGTACTGGTAAAACTACTTTTGCTTTTTCCTTGGCTGAGGCTCTAAATAGAGAAATTGTACGTGTCCCTTTCGGTGGTATGGGTTCAGCTAAAGAATTAAGGGGGCATTCACGTTTAGTTTTGGGAAGTGAGCCAGGGAGAATAGTTAAAGGTGTTTGTGAGGCTGGATCCCGTAATCCTGTGATTTTATTAGATGAGATTGATCGTGGGAGTGATGAGGCTAATCATGAAATCATGGGTGTTTTAGTCGAGTTGTTAGATCCAGCACAAAATCATGCTTTTGTTGATGCTTATGTTGATTATCCGGTGGATTTAAGCCATGCAATTTTTCTGGCTACGGCTAATAATACAGCTAAGATTGCTACAGCAGTCATGGATCGTTTAGAAAAAATTCAGATGCCGGCTTACACTGATAATGAAAAAATGGTGATTGCTAAGGAATATGTATTACCCGGATTATTGAAAAAAGCAGGTCTGAAACCAGAACAGTTTAAGATTGAGGATGATGTGTGGCCGCAGATGGTTAGGCCTTTAGGTTTTGATGCTGGGATTAGGACTTTGCAGCGTACTTTGCAGGGTGCCGTGCGTAAAGCTGCTCGGATTATTGTTGAACGTGGTTTTGATGAAGTGGTGATTACTCAAGAAAACTGTAAAATTTTCTTGCCAACGTATTAACTTTAAATTCTGATTATACCCCGTCAGCTTGCTGCGGGGAACAAATCAGAATGGGGGTGCTCCCCCAGGGGATCACTAATTTGTAGATTAAATTAAAGTTGAAGCCAAGGGGGTAATCCTCCTCAGAAATGAACACCTCTAGTAATTACTAATTCGTAAATTTATTTTTCACTTTCCCCCTATCTAAGATATTTGCGTTATAATACACTTGTTAACTTATTATGTCAGATACGCCACAAACCACGGATTCCACTACGAATTCTAAAGATACCAGCCCTAAGTCGAGTAAAAAAGACAAGGAATTGACTCAATTGGTGCAAGATTATCTTGCTGAATATCGTTTAGGCCTGGAATATGAAAATAAACCTGTAGTGAATCCTCTTCAGGTTGATGAGTTGGCTTCAAAATTAGCCAAGCTCTACGAAAAAGCCCGCCGGATAATTGACTGGAAAGAGGAGAATTTAGTCAGACGGACAGCGATTGAGCGGATTTTAAAAAGGACTTTACTATCAGAGCTTTCAGGAATTGGTTTTTCTGGAGGTCTAGATGCAGAAAAAATGACTGAACCTCTGGTTATGGAAATGATCCGTAGTGGTTATTTTGATAATGGTCATATCTCTAAAAATAAAATTCCAGTAGCCAAGGCGAGTTTAGCTAAATATATTTATATTTTAAATAACTCTCCTTATACTCAAAAACAATCATTAAAGATCAAAGAAAAGGTCAATTTTTATGATTGGGTTTTAGAGATTGCAGCTTGTGAGCTTGAGGAGATTTTAGAGCCAGCCTTTAAAGAGAATGGATTGATGAATCTAATGACTTCTTGTGTTTATCAGCGTTTACATATTAAACCTAATGATCGTTTGACGGATCAAGATACACTAATTCAGACATATATTGCAGTCCATCGTACTCTTTTTGCTTTGGATGAGCCGATTATTCTTTATAATTTAATAAAGTTTAGGTATCCGCGTTGGTTTGATGATGATCCTGAGTTCTTGCAGCATTTTACTCAGAATATCACTGAAATAAAGCAAATTTTAACTAATGATTTAGAGCATCCTGATGGCCCAGAGTTTTTTAAGGTTTGTGAGCGTTATGATGCAGCATATTTAGTTTTAGGTGATGTAATGAAAGAGATTGAGGAAGAGCCTGAAGAGATAGAGTCGACTTTAAAAAATAAAGAAAAACTTAATCAGGTGATTGACACAGTTTATGGGCGCCGCATTAAAACCTTGAAAAAAAGATTGTTTCGTTCAGCAATTTATTCAACTTTATCTATTTTTGCCGCAGGAATTGTCAGTTTTATTCTTTTTGAAGGGCCAGTGGCTAAGTTGGTTCACGGTGAGTTTAGTTGGTTTGCTCTACTGGTGGACTTAGGCGTGCCTTCGGCTTTGATGTTTTTGTTAGTAGTGATTATCAAACCACCTAAAAAAGAAAATTTGCTTAGAGTCAAAGAAGAAGTAGCAAAAATTCTCTATCCTTTAGATGAACAAGAAGAGTATGAAATAAATTTTGCCAAGAAAAAGAAAACAATTTTCACCTATATCTTTAGTGCCATTAGTTTAGCAGCGGGGGCAGTCTCAGCTTATGCAATTTTTTGGGTGTTTAAGATTGCAGGCGTGCCGTGGACTTCCTTGTATGTAGACACGATAAATGTAGCCATGGTTATTTTTGCGGCTATGATTATTCGCCATAAGGCGAAAGAGATGACAATTGAAGAGAGGGGTAGCTTGATTACTTCGATTGTGGATTTATTTTCCTTACCATTAGCAAAAGTTGGTCAATGGTTTGCTAATGCTTGGAAAGAGTACAATATTTTAAGTGTGTTTTTTACTGCGTTGGTTGATACGCCGTTTTCTGTCATTCTGGGAGTGATTGAAGACTGGCGCTCATTTCTCCGGGATAAAAGGTCGGAGATTCACTAGAGTTTTTGCCTTGAGGCTTCAGACAAGGCGGTTCACCACACTAATTGACCAAAATTATTATATTATTTGAAAGAAATTATGAAAAATGAAAAATTATTGATTATCCCCTTAGGGGGCATGGGTAATGTTACCCAGAATATGTTTGTTTACCAGTATGAAAAAGAAATGCTGATTGTCGATTGTGGCATTGGTTTTCCAGATCAATACACTCCTGGGGCAGACATAATTATTCCGGATATTAATTATTTGCTAAGTCAAATTGATCAAGGGGTCAAGATTGTGGGTATGATTTTAAGTCATGGTCATGATGATCATATAGCGGCTTTGCCTTATTTATTGCCCGAGTTACCAGATTTTCCTATCTATGCTTCTGATTTGACGGCTGGCTTTGCTGAGCAGAGAATTAAAGATGCCAAAATTAAGAAAAAAATTAAAGTTGTTCAAGATAAAAGTCCAGTGAAAGTGGGACAGCATTTTGAGTTTGAGTTATTTCACATCACTCATTCTGTGCCAGAAACTAAACATATCTTTATCAAGACTCCTGAGGGAATGTTATATCACGGCACTGACTTTAAACTAGATAAACATCCAGTTGATAAGAAAATGAGTGATCTCCCAGCCATTGCTGCTAAAAGCCAGCAAGATAATGTTGAATTGATGCTGATGGATTGTTTGCGAGTAGAAAACTCAGAATGGGGAGAATCTGAATCTGCTGTTGGACCGGCTATAGAAAAGCATATCAAAGGGGTCAAAGGTAAGTTTATTGTGACTTTAATGAGTTCACATTTACACCGGATTCAACAAGTAGTAGATATTGCGGTAAAACATGACCGTAAGATTGCTTTTATTGGTAGGAGTGTAGAACAAAATGTCAAAGTTGCTCTCAATTTAGGCAAGTTAGACATTCCTACTGGAGTAAAAATTAATAAAAAGAAGCTTGATCAATATCCAGATCATGAGCTAGTAGTAGTTATTGCTGGTTCTCAAGGTCAAGAAGGTTCTAGCATGGTTAGAGCTGTATTTGGTGAGCACCGCTCTATCAGCATTAATCAGCAAGATAAAGTCATTATTTCTGCTGATGCAATACCTGGTAATGAAATTCCTTATTATCGAGCAGTTGATGAATTAGCTAAAAATCAAATTGAAGTAATTTATCCAAGTATAGATCCAGGTGTTCACCATTCTGGCCATGCTAGTGCTCCGGAGCAAGAGGAGTTACTAGATACAGTTAAGCCAAAATTTGTCATGCCTATGGGTGGTGCTGATCGTCATCGTGAGTTATTTAGAAAACGAGTGGCACATAAACTAGGCTATAGTGATCATCAAGTTTTATTACCTGAAACAGGACAGATTATTTCTTTAGAGAATGGCGATTGGAAGGTTGAAAGAGAGATTAATTTAGCCCCAAGAATTGTTGACGGTAAAGGAATAGGTGATGTGGGGCCGATTGTTTTGGCTGATCGTCGGGCTTTATCTGAGGCTGGAATTGTGGTGGTAGTGATTCCGCGTTATCGCAATAAATTTGATTTAGAAAATATTGAAGTCATTTCTCGAGGTTTTGTGTTTATGAAACAAGCGGATGAAGTGGTTGCATATATTGAAGATGCTACAGCTGAAATTGTGGCTCAAAATCAAGACAAAATGAATGATTATCGCTTAAAAAATGAATTGCGTAAGCAATTGGAGCGTAAATTGTACAAAGTGATTGAGCGAGAACCAGTAGTTTTGCCAGTAATTTTGGATAGTGGTGAGTAAATCTTAGTGGAGTTGCTAAAGAATAGTTAGAAAAGACTAGTTGACAAATTGTAGTTTATCCTATAATAATTATTATATAGTATTATCGCCAACTAGTTCTAAAATCTGATATAGTTAAAATATGGGCAGACGAAAAAAAAGAAAACCTATCAAACTCAAGATTAAACCAGAAACTACTCAGTCGGTAGCAGCTGTTTTTTCTTTTTTGTTAGGGCTATTGATTATGGTCTCATTTACTGGCCAGGGTGAAGTTTTACAGCTAATTAATCAGTTTATGCGGCAAAAAATTGGCTTAGCCACGTTATTTTTGCCTTTTATTTTTTTTTCCTCAGGTTTAGTTTTACTGAGAGCTAAATGGGAATGGGCCAAGCCTAATGTTTTATTAGGAACTCTGATTATGTGTGCTGCTGTTCTAATTGGCGGTAAAACTGGAGAAATTGGTGAGGCTACTTTTCTTAATTTATCTAAGTTAATTAGCTCAGTGGGGACTTATATTACTGCTGTTGGTTTGGGAGTAATTGGGTTGTTAATTACTATGCAAGCGAGTATTACTGAGTTAGTTGAGGGTTTTCTCAAGTGGAGAGAAGCTCGCAAGGAGAAAAAATTAGCTAAAAAAGTAGAAAAACTCAAGCAACAAAAATTACCTTTAGATAAAAACAAAAAATTAGGTTTTTCCATTCCAAAGTTAAATTTACATAAAAAAGATAAAGATAAAGGTTTTGCCGTTAATAAAGGTGAAAAGGAGGAAGTTGGTATTGGTGATGCTCAGACTGGAACTGCTGTAGTGAATAAAGATGGTAGTTTACCTGTTCCTGCTAAAAAAGATGAAGATGATACTGGCAGTTTAAGCGAAGATGATACCTTGACCCCGAGCAATATGCCTGTGGTCTGGGATTATCCGCCATTATCTTTATTGTCTAAAGATAAAGGCGGAGATGCTGATCGTGGTGATGTCAATGATAATGCTCAAGTAATTGAAGAGACTTTGGAATCTTTTGGCATTCAGGCTGGTGTAGCAGAGGTGAATTATGGTCCGTCAGTGACTCAGTATTGTCTGCAGGTTAACCGAGGGACAAAATTGTCTCGAATTACCAGTTTATCGACAGATTTAGCCATGGCATTGGCTGCTCCAACTGGTCAAATTAGAATTGAAGCACCGATTGCAGGTCGATCTTTAGTCGGTATTGAAGTGCCTAACCATTCTCCACAGTATGTAACTTTGCGCGAGATGCTTGGTTCTTCCAAACTGAAAAAGCATCCTTCGAAACTAGCTGTTGGATTAGGCATTGATGTGGCTGGAAAGCCGGTCCTGGCAGATATTGCTGCCATGCCTCACTTGTTGATTGCTGGTTCTACTGGATCTGGTAAATCTGTCTGTATTAATACTTTTTTAAGTAACTTGTTGTTTAGAGCCAGCCCTTCAGAGCTGCGTTTAATTTTGGTCGATCCAAAGCGAGTGGAACTAACCGGCTATAATGGCATCCCACATTTATTGACGAAAGTGATTACTGATCCAGCTAAAGTTGTGTCTGCTTTGAAATGGGCAGTGAAGTTGATGGATAAGCGCTATAAACAATTAGCTGAAGTAGGAGTGAAAAATATTGCTGGCTATAATGAATTGGCCGGTTTGGCTGCCATGCCCAATGTTGTAATTGTGATTGATGAGATGGCTGATATTATGCTTTATGCTCCGGGAGATGTTGAAGAAAGCATTACGCGAATTGCGCAGATGGCGCGCGCCGTCGGCATTCACTTGATCTTATCAACACAGCGCCCTTCTGTAGATGTGATCACCGGTCTCATCAAAGCCAACATTCCGGCGCGCATAGCATTTAATGTTTCTTCTAGTACGGATTCTCGCGTGATTTTGGATGAGACTGGCGCAGAGAAATTATTAGGTAAAGGTGATATGTTGTTTTTGCCTCCAGACAGGGCTAAGCCGGTTCGTATCCAAGGGACTTATGTCTCAGCTCAAGAAACCAAAAATATGATTGATTACTTGAAGTCTCAAGGTCAGCAGCCTGAGTATGAAGAAGATATTACGACTAAATATAAGTCTGGGTCTTCTAATGGTGTTGGTTTGGACGCAGCTGAAGAGCAGGATGAGTTGTTTGATGATGCTGTGATTGTTTTTTCCAATCGAGGCAAGGCTTCAGCTTCATTGCTGCAGCGGCGTTTAAGTATTGGTTATAACCGAGCTGCACGAATTTTAGATCAGCTTCATCAAGCTGGGTTAATCGGTCCTCATCAAGGTAGCAAGCCTCGTGAAGTGCAGATGAACGCCTTGAAAGATTATTTAGCTAAAAAGAATCAACAGCAATAGTAGAAGCTGGGATTGTTTATTAGCCGTGATGATTATTTTGAAAATTTTCTAACTCTTGTTTATTGCCAATATCAAAAGAGTTATCGTTTGTAGCTAGAGCATAAATGGGAAATTCATTTTTCAAGAGCCAGGGAATGAAATTTCCTGGGGAGTCCATATTTCGTCCAGATTTTTTGTATGATTTTAGCAAGTTTAGAGCAGCTGAAGGATAAATATAAAAAGGAATGCTGGCATAATCACTTTTTGGTTCCTGAGGTTTTTCTTCAAAATTAATAATTTTGTTTTCTACATTAATTTCAATGCAGCCGAACCGGTTTTTGATGATTTTTTTTGAACGTTTGGTAATGGTGGTGACTGCAGCTTGAGTTTGATGTTGGAAAAAAAGATTGATAAGTTTTGGTAAAAATTTTTCTGGAGTGCGGTCGCTTGGTGTAATTAAAATATTTTCTTCCCACCAATTTAGTTGAGTCAGCGCAAGTTCAAGATCTCCTAGACTGCCTAAACGATTTTCAGAATTATCAACCCCGTCATTAATAATTTTGATGTTTAAATCTGGAAATTTTTTTGCTGCGGCTT
>Ga0272443_10003224_pt1 | contig 19496 bp, 16 predicted proteins | sample SSMAcet12_FD_193581 | JGI IMG/M metagenome (GOLD analysis project Ga0272443, IMG submission 193581) | Marine sediment archaeal communities from Little Sippewissett salt marsh, Falmouth, MA, United States - SSM-Acet-12 | ecosystem: Environmental > Aquatic > Marine > Wetlands > Sediment ... | reverse complement strand
TGCAGGTCAAGGGCCTCGAGGTCGCCGCCTACAACTGCAAGTTCATCCCCGGCATGGCGCTGGCCTTCGGGGTCAGCCCCATCGGCGCCCATCACAAGGAATCCTGGATCATCACCTTCGAGGTCTCGCAGACCTCCCGCGACTCCTACGGCCCCGAGAAGGCCCAGAAGGTCATCGAGCTCCAGAGGATCCGCGGCGGCCTGTTCGAGTACATCGTCTCCTGCCGCTTCCCCTGGATCGAGCTCGGCTGGGACCTCGAGAACTACCCGAAGTACTTCAATCTCGCCAGCGGCCTCGACTGGACGCTCGACGACTTCTGGACGATCTCCGACAGGATCTATGCCCTCATCAAGCTCTTCTGGCTCCGGGAGTACCCGCAGACCGACCGCAAGGCCGACTACCCGCCGGCCGTCTGGTTCGACCCGACCAACGCGGACACCGACGGGCCCATCGCCGGCCAGGTCCTCGAGTACGACAAGTACGACGGGCTCCTCCAGCATTACTACGACATCCGCGGCTACGACCAGCGCGGCATCCCGACCCGGGCGACCCTGGAGAAGCTCGGACTCGACCAGGAATCTCAGGCAGCCGATAAGATCGCATCACTGACGTGAGGATCACCGTCAAGCTGATCGGCCCGTTCATCCAGGCCCTCGGCTTCAGCGAGAAGAAGATGAACGTGCCTTCCGGGACGACGGTCGACAGCCTCCTCGGCATCATGGCCGCGATCCGCGGCCGGCCGAAGATCGTCACGCGCAACGGCCGGGCCATCGCCCCCGGCGAGGAGTTTCAGGAGGGGGACCGGATCGTCATCTCGCCGATCCACTCGGGCGGCTGACCGGCGGCGGGGCGATCGTGAGGATGAGGATTCTTCCGCCGCTCAGCGATAGAGGCAGAGGTAGGCGCTGTCGGCCGCGACCTTGACCCGGAAGTGCTCCTTCGCGCCGACGGTGAAGGACGTCCCGGGACCGAACTCCCGCCACTCCGGCGCCCCGGGGAGCTTGACCGTGAGCTCGCCGGCGATGACCGTCATGACCTCCACCGTCGAAGTCCCGAACTCGTATTCCCCGGGGGCCATGACGCCCACGGTCGCCGGGCCCTCGGCCGTCGACAGGGATAGCGACTTGACGCCGCCGTCGAAGTATTCGTTGACCTTGATCATGTGGATCCCTTTCTCCCAGGCTTTTCCCTGTTGATCTTGACCAGGAGCTCGACGACGAGGTTGGCCTGCATGTTGGCGACCAGGGCCACCCGCGGCGCCATCGGGCTGATCCCCGGCGGGCACTGGCTCTCCTCGTCGCCGCAGACGTAGAGGTTCCCCAGACGGCGGCTCCTCAGCTTGCGGTTCCCCCCGTAGCCGGCCAGGCCGGAGGCGGCCACGATCGGTCTGTCCGGGCAGCGGCCCAGCCAGGTCTCGATGAGCATCTCCTTGGCGGCGGCGCGATCGAAGGCCTCGACCAGCACATCGACATCCCGGAAGACGACCGTTATGTTGCGACGGTTCAGGCGGACCGGGTGGATCTCGTAGCATGAAAAGGGATTGATCCGCAGCAGGTTCTCCCGGAGGGCCTCGACCTTGAGCCGGCCGACCTGCTCGACGAAGTAGTATTGGCGGTTGAGGTTGCTCGGCTCGAGGTGGTCGAAATCGGCGATGACCAGCCGGCCGACGCCCGCCCGGGCCAGGGAGACGGCGGCGTTGGAGCCCAGGCCGCCGGCGCCGGCGATGCCGACCGCACCGCGGCGGAGCGCGGCCAGGACCTCCGGGTCCCGGCGCGCGAAGTAGGCCTCCCGGAAGCCCGGCGCCGAACGCTTCATGGTCACCTCCCCGCGATCCCCACGCAAAATACCCACGGCCTCCGGCGCCTGTCAACGGCGGCGCCGGCCGCGACGCGCCGCGGCCGCCTCGGGAGCCGCGCCGGAACGGTGGGCTGGATTTCCGTTCACCGCGATGCTACTGTCCCCGTTCAACGAATCCGCAGAACCCTTCTTGTTCGAAAAGGAGAGTGACCGTGTCGGCTCCCTCGATCCGCCCGTTTCCCTGGACTCTCGGTCCGGCGCGCGCCGCCGTCATCGCCCTCGCCCTCTCGCTCACCGTGCTGGGGGCGTGCGGCGAGGACGACCCGGCGGCGCCCGCCGAGTCGGAGTACGTCTTCGTCCATCACGAAGGCGACTCGACGCAGATCTGGCTCGACGACCTCCCCTCGATCGACGTCGAAGGCCTGACCGCCGTGCACCTCGACGAGCTCGTCGACACGACGCTCGTGCCGATGTACGAGGACAACGACGAAGTCCTGCACGATTCGCGGTTCCTCTACGCCTACCGGATCGTCGGCGACGACGGCTTCTCCGCCTCCGCGAGGGATTATCCTGACAACACGTGGGATCAGATGCCCCTCGGCTACATCCTCGCGGACACGCGCGACGTGGTCTTCCCGGACGACGTGATCGATCTTCCCGGGGCCTACAACGTCAAGGAGACCCGCCACGTCCGCGTCCTGCGCAAGTTCGACGTCGTCGCCGCCGACACCACCGCCTTCTACGAGCTGGCGGACATGCCGGTCGTGCAGGTCGAGAACTTCGAGGCCCAGCTCGAGGACGCCATCGCCCTCTCGGAGTTCGTGTCGGAGCTGATCGCCGATCCCGCCGCGCATTCCTACCACATCACGGCGCTCGACGGATACGGGACGGTCGATCCCATGACCTGGACGCAGCTGCAGACCGGATACTGGCTGCTCGAGACGGAGCGGACGATCTTCACCGACCCGGAACTCACCTCGGGGCGTTACAAGCTCAGGGTGCTCGAGCGGATCGACGTCGAATGAGGCGCTTCTGCGCGCCCATCGCCGCCGCCTGCCTGGCCCTCGCTGCGGCCGGGGCGGGCGGCGCCGCATCCGCGGACACGGCCGCCGCCAGCGCGGCCGCGCCGGCCGACTCGTTCGGCATCGCGGCCGCGTTCCCCGACTCGTTCGGTATCGCGGCCGCGCTGGCCGACTCGTTCGGCGTGATCTACCGTCTCGAGACGATCGTCGTCTACGGCCGGCGGCCGCGCGAGCTGTCGATGATCACCGAGCTGGACGGCAGCCAGATCGCCGAGCGCGGCGGGGGGGACATCGCCCACGCGCTGCGTCTCGAGCCCGCTCTCAGCGTCACCGCGGGAGCCAAGGCGGAGACCGAGACGCGCATCCGGGGCTTTCCCGCCTCGGCCGTGCTCGTGCTGGTCGACGGGCGGCCGGTCAACACGGGGTACTACGGCAAGACGGACCTCTCGATGATCGCGTCCGCCGACATCGCCGCCGTGCAGGTCGTCAAGGGCCCCGCCTCGACGGCCTACGGCCCGAACGGGATGGGCGGCGTGATCAACGTGATCACCCGCACCGGCCTCGACGATCCCGGCACGACGCTCGGCGCGCGCGTCGGCAGCGACGGCCTGCGCCGCCTATCCCTCGGCCACGGCGGGGCGCGCGGGAAGCTGCGCTACCGCCTCAGCGCCTACGAGCAGTACCGGGACGGCTTCTCGCTGAGCGGCTCGTTCGCGCCGACCTCGATCGAGGACGGGGGTGAGCGCGCGAACAGCGGGTACCACAAGGCGGGCGGGTCGCTGAAGGCGGGGTACGAGCGCGCCCCCGGCGACCTCACCACGCTCACGCTCGACTACGACTGGTCGCGCCGGGAGATCCCCCCGACGATCTACTCCTGGAACAGCCCCCACTGGCGCCGCTTCCCCGAATGGATCCGCTACGGCGCCTCGCTGAGCAACGAGCGGCGCCTCGGGGAGCGGTTCGACATGACCGCCGTCCTCTACGCCGACGCGCAGGAGGACCGGCTGCTGGAGTACTCCGGGCCGGCGATGAGCGACGGCGAGCTGGAGTGGGACTCGAAGCTCGAGAACCTCACCGCCGGCGGCTCGGTGAGCGTCGAGGGGGAGGCGTCGGCGCGCCACCGCCTCCACGCGGGGCTCGCCTTCAAGTACGACGGGATGGAAAAGAAGCCCGACGTCGACGAGCCGTGGGCGTCGCACTCGATCACGACGGGGTCGGCGTTCCTCGAGGATCGCATCGTCCCGTGGCGCTCCGCGGCGCTCACCGCGGGGGTCCAGGGGGCGTACTACGCGACGGAGCGCGGCGGCTCGGCCCGCGGGGCCGTCCTGCCCACGATCGCCCTGCGCCAGACCCTTCCCTGGCAGGTCGAGGCTCGCGCCGCGTACTCCCGCGCCGTCCGGTTTCCCACTCTGCACACCCTCTACAGCGAGACTTCGGGGAACACCGCGCTGCGCCCGGAGACGGCGGACAAGTTCGAGGCGGGCATCGAGCGCTGGCTGTTCGGCGAGGAGGGCCGGCACCTCGGCCTCGAGGTGTCGTGGTTCCGCAACGAGCTCGACGACCTGATCTACCGGCCGGCGACCTCGCAGCAGTACCGCAACATCCTCGAGTCGGCGCTCACCGGCGTGGAGACGGTCTTCCACGCCGGCTGGTACGAGCGCTTCACCCTCGAGGCGGGGTACATGTGGATCGACACCGGATCATCGACCGACGAGATCGTCGAGGCGCTCGCCCCCCACCGGTTCCGCATCGCCGCGACGGCCTGGTCGCCGTTCGGCACGACGATCCGCTACGACTTCGCCGCCGTCGACGAGCGGACGACGTACGTGCCCGGCTTCGTGCTCGACCCGTACCGGTACCACGGCCTCACGCTCGGCCAGGACGTCGGCCGCGGCCTCACGCTCCATCTCGAGCTGTTCAACCTGACCGACGCGGACTACGAGGAGGAACTCGGATACCCCGCGCCGGGGCAACGGTTCTCGGCGGGGTTCGACTGGAGGATCTAGATTCCGCAGCGCGCGCGCCCTCTCGTCGCCCTCACCCGCGGCCGCGCTTCCCGCCGCCGGCCCTCGCGGGTCACTCCCTTGCCGGGATCACAGGTGGACGGTGGCTCCCAGGAGCCAGAGCGCCGCGGTGACGCCGGTCAGCCAGCCGGCCGCCCGGCTTGCTCCGAACGAGAAGGCGTGCTCGCTCCGGTTCCGGAGCGCGGCGCCGAGGCGGTGGGCGGCCGGCACGGCCGCCAGGTTGATCAGCGCGGCGAGGGAGCCGCTGATGCCGACGTAGCGGGCCACCTTCTCGAATCCCCCCGCGGTCCAGTAGTGATACCGGAACACGTAGGTGATGAGAACGGCGAAGAGGATGAAGCTGGCATAGCTCGCGGCCAGGCCGAGAAGGGCCTTGCTCCTGTCACGGAGCAGGGCGGAGAAGACGTCGAAGGACAGGCCGATCAGGAAGATGGCGAGGAAATGGCAGGCGAAGAACCGGGCGTTCAGGACCTGGAAGAGCATGGCGACCGAGGCGATCGCCGTCGCCGAGCCCCGCCAGGGCAGGAAGTGCCTGGCCACCGCGAGGATCATGAAGGCGACGACTGCCAGTGGGACAGATGAATGGGAGACATGGGCGCTCCTCAGGAGTTCTCCCAGGGCGACTTCCGACGTGCCCCAGAGGCAAGCGAAGAACAGAAGCGCCAGGATGTGTTCCTTCCTCATCGATCGTCCTCCTGCATTCTCAGCGTTTCCCGGCAAGCGAAGACCCCTGCCGCGTGGACAGACGGCACCTGCTTGCCACTCAGACGGCGGTTATGCCGCATCTTCCTGACCGAAGGCTCGTGATTGTAGCCGCCCGTCCAGACGAAGTCAAAATCAAAGCGAAAGGCTCCGTCGCGCTCGCGGCTCAGTCCCGCGGCTTCTCGATGCCCAGGCGGCGCATGACCTTGGCGAGGCTGGCGTGGTCGGCCAGGCCCAGCGCGTGGGCCGTGCGCGTCATCTGCCAGCGGTGGCGCTCCAGGGCCTCCAGGACGATGCGCCGCTCGGCCGCCTCGCGCCCTCGCAACGGCCACCGTCAGCGCGCCGTTGTAGCACGTGCGATCCTGCCGGGGCAAAGGGATCGGCGCCGCCAGGCACTCCAGCCCCAGCCGATCGCAGGCCGCAATCCACACCGAAGAGTCTACCTAAGAGGCCCCGCTGCGCTAACAGGCAAGCATGCGGCCACGGTCTCCGCTTCCGTGTCGCAAGTGCTCGCCCGATAGGCCTCACCATCCCGCCGCCCGGAATGTGCCACCGAGGCTAGCGCCTCTCCGAAGCTCCTGGGCTGTGCAGAGGCTCGGTCCACAACGGTCCTTGGCCATCAAGCCAGTATGGATTTGGATCTCCTTTATCTGATATTCTACGGCAGATTTTCCGGAAGGCATCTGAGATGATCGGAAAGACTCTCTCCCATTACGAGATCCTCTCGAAGCTCGGCGAGGGCGGTATGGGCGAAGTCTGGCGGGCGCGCGACACCAGCCTGGATCGCGAGGTGGCCATCAAGACCCTGCCCGAGGCCTGCGCCGCCGACGCCGACCGGCTCAGACGCTTCGAGCGGGAAGCGAAGCTGCTGGCGTCGCTCGACCACCCCAACATCGCGACGGTGCACGGCCTGCACGAGGTGGACGGCGTGCATTTCATCACGATGGAGTTCGTACCCGGTACGTCCCTGGCGGGACGCCTCGCGCGAGGCGCCGTGCCGGTCGGCGAGGCCATGACGATGGCGCGCCAGATCGCCGACGCTCTCGAGGCCGCCCACGAACGCGGCGTCATCCACCGGGATCTCAAGCCCGCGAACATCATGTTGCGCCCTGACGGCACTCTCAAGGTGCTCGACTTCGGACTGGCAAAGTCGTCGGGCTCCCGTCCAGCCGCGGCTGATGGTTCCGCGGCGACGACGGGGGCCCTGGACGAGACCCGCGCCGGCACGATCCTGGGCACCGCGGCCTACATGAGCCCGGAGCAGGCCCGTGGCCAGCCCCTGGACAAGCGAACGGACATCTGGTCCTTCGGCTGTGTGCTGTACGAGATGCTGACTGCCAGGCGTTGCCTGGCCGCGGATACTCCCTCCGACACCCTGGCCAGGATTCTCGAGGGGGAACCCGATTGGTCCGTCTTGCCCGCCGGGGTGCCGCTGGCGATCAGACGATTGCTCTCCCGGTGCCTGCGGAAGGATCCGAAGAAGCGACTTCGCGACATCGGTGATGCAAGGATAGTAATCGAGGATCTCCTGGATGCCGATCTGGCGGCAGAGACGGCGACGCCGCGCCCCCGCGGCAACGCGCTCCGGCTGGCCATCGCCGCCCTGGCGGTCGTCTGCGCGGCCGCTGCGGGCTGGTTGGCAAGGAGGCCAGCGCCGCCGAGTTCGCCCGGTCCCGCCCGGCTGGTCGTCAGCCTCCCGGAGCAGCACCGACTGGCGATCGCGCTCGATTTCTCGCTGGCGATGTCGCCGGATGGAACAGCTCTGGTCTACGGGGCGTCATCCTCCCCTGGCACCCCGCCTCGCCTCTATCTGCGCCGGCTTGACCGATTCGAGGCCGTGCCGATTCCGGGTACCGAGGGAGCGATCGGACCGTTCTTCTCTCCGGACAGCCGCATGCTGGGCTACATCGCGGACGCCGAGCTGTACACGATCGCGCTGGAAGGCGGCACTCCCGTAGAGATCTGCCAGCTCGGGCAGGCGATTCCGGGCGCCTGCTGGGGATCGGACGGCTGGATCTACTTCGTTCACTCGCTGGGCCGAGGGCTGTCTCGCGTAGCGGCCGAAGGGGGAACCCCGGAACTCCTGACCTCTCCGAACGCCGCCGAGGGCGAGACCGGTCACGGGTGGCCGCAACTGCTTCCGGACGGAAAGCACCTGCTGTTCACGATCCAGAGCGTCGGGGGCTCGCGGATCGCCGTGCTTTCCCTGTCAACCGGGCAGTGGCGCGTGATCGAGAAGGGAATTGGAGAAGCGCGGTATCTGAGCTCGGGCCACCTGCTCTTTGCCCGGCACGAGGGCCTGACGGCCGTCGCCTTCGACCTCGAGAAGCTCGAGGCAAAGGGAGCGCCCGTCGTGGTGCTGGAAGACGTCTACATGGTTCCCACCCTGTACGGGATCGGTCTGGCGGCGTATTCCGCAGCCGACAACGGGCGGGTCGCGTATCTGGCGGGCGGCGCCGCGGCGGGCCAAAACAGGTTGGTCTGGGTCGGCCGCGACGGACGGATCAGCTCCCTGGATGTCGAACCCGGCATCTACGAATGGCCTCGTCTTTCCCCCGACGGCAGGAGGGTGGCGATCACGGGGCGGTCAGCGGTCGGAAAGCTGGACATCTGGGCCCTCGATATCGAGCGCCAGGCCTGGACCAGGCTGACGCTCAATGGATCGAGCATCCTGCCGTGCTGGACGCCCGGCGGGAAGGAGGTCGTCTTCGGGTCGCCGAAGGCCAACACCAGCGTGGTGGCCGTGTATCGGACCGCGGCGGACGGCGGCGGTCAGCCGCAGCAAATCCTGGATGGCGCCAACCCCCGTTTCCCCATCGCCTGGTCACCCGACGGACGGCACCTGGCCTTCGTGGAGTGGCATCCCCATGACATGCGGGACATCTGGATCTATTCCCCTTCGGAGACCGGACAGCCCCGGACCGAGCCGATCGTCGCCACGGCGTTCGACGAGTATGCTCCCAAGTTCTCGCCCGACGGACGCTGGCTGGCCTACGTGTCCAACGAGTCGGGGCGCTACGAGGTCTACGTGAGACCCTACCCGGTAGGTCAGGGCAGGTGGCTCGTGTCCGTGGAGGGCGGCACGGAGCCACACTGGTCGCCGGACGGACGGGCGATGTTCTATCGCAACGGCGACAAGATGATGGAGGTGCCTGTCCGGACCGAGCCGGAGTTTGGCGTGGGGACTCCGGCCGTTGTCTTCAGGAAGGAGTTCAAGTCGGGGGTCTACAACACGCTGTCCTATGACGTCACGGCCGACGGTCAGCGGTTTCTGATGATCGAGCGCAATCTCGAGATGATTCCCAACGAGCTGAATGTCGTGCTCGACTGGAACGAGGAGTTGCGGAGAAAGGTGCCGGTCCCGTCGAAGTGATATCCTCCGATCCATGTTGGAGACGGAGTCTGAACGTGTCATCGAAAGGAGGTCTGCAATGGGAAACCACTTCGTGGCAATGGGCATCGTGACGCTCGGAATGCTGGCTCTTTCTGCGGGTTGTTCGTCTGCCCCCCCCATTAACGAGATCGAGCTGCGGAATATGGAGATCATCCGCAAAGCTCACGCGGATCTCCAACGGGGCGACATCGAGTCCTACAAGGCGGTCATCTCACCGGACTACGTCCGCCATTGCCAGGCCATGCCTCCGCATCTTCAAGAGATTCATGGAACGGACGACTTCTTCGGTTTCATCGAGGAGTTTCTCGTGGCGGTTCCCGCCTACCAGGATTCGCTCAGCAACATGATCGCTCACGGCGACATGGTCGCCTACATCTCCACCATGACCGGTACGCAGACCGGGCCGATGGGAGACCTGCCAGCCAGCGGCAAGAGCTTCACTCTCATCAACATCATCATGCAGCGTCTCAAGGACGGGAAGGTCGTCGAGACATGGATCAGCTGGGACAATGTGGCCTTCCTCTCGCAGCTCGGCTTCATGCGTTAACTCGCGTGCCGTCGCGTCCCCACCTCAGTCCCGCGGCTTCTCGATGCCCAGGCGGCGCATGACCTTGGCGAGGCTGGCGTGGTCGGCCAGGCCCAGCTCGCGGGCCGTGCGCGTCATCTGCCAGCGGTGGCGCTCCAGGGCCTCCAGGACGATGCGACGCTCGGCGGCCTCGCGCTTCTCCTTGAGTCCGCCTCCGGTCGCGTCGGTCGCGCCATCCGCGGCCGCCGCGCCGCCGGCCCCGCCCGCGGCCGCGCCCGCGTCGCCCGCCGCGCCCGCCGCGCCCGGCGGCGCCACGGAACCCGGCGCGGCCCCCGGCGCGCGCAGCAGCTCGCCGGGCACGCACTCGGGGCCGATCTCCTCCCCCTCGCTGCTGATGACCATGCGCTCGACGATGTTGCGCAGCTCGCGCACGTTGTTGCGCCGCCAGTCGTAGGCGGCCAGCCGCTCCAGGGCCGCCGCCGACGCGCGCTGCTCGCGCCGGCCGTAGCGCCGCGCCGTGTCGGCCAGGAAGTGGGCCACCAGCTCGGGCAGGTCCTCGGGCCGCTCGCGCAGGGGCGGCACGCGCAGGCCGTGGACGTTGAGGCGGAAGAGCAAATCCTCGCGGAAGCGCCCGGCGGCCGCCTCGGCGTCCAGGTCGCGGTTGGTGGCCGCCAGCACGCGGCAGTCCACGGGAAGCTCGCGGTCGCCCCCCAGGCGCGTGATGGTCCGCTCCTCCAGCACGCGCAGGAGCTTGGCCTGGGCCGCCGCCGGCAGCTCCCCCACCTCGTCCAGGAAGAGCGTGCCCCCCTTGGCCAGCTCGAAGGCGCCCTTGCGCGTGCGCTCGGCGCCCGTGAAGGCGCCCCTCTCGTGGCCGAACAGCTCGCTCTCCACCAGCGTGTCGGGCAGGGCCGCGCAGTTGACGGCCTTGAAGGGCCCCTTGGCCCGCCCGCTCAGCCGGTGCAGCTCGCGGGCCACCAGCTCCTTGCCGCTGCCGCTCTCGCCGGTGACGAGCACGGGGCTCGGCACCGGCGCCAGCTTCTCGATGCCGGCGCGCAGCGCGCGCATGGCCGCGCCGCCGCCGACGAGCGGCGTCGCCTCGCCGGCCTTGCGCCGAAGGTCGTCCACCTCGCGGCGCAGACGCCCCTGCTCCAGGGCGTTCTCCACCTCGCGGGCCACGCGCTCGGTGGGCTCCTCCTTGTCGATGAAGCCGTAGGCCCCCAGCTTCACCGCCCGCACGCAGCGGTCGTAGTCGCCCGTCCCCGTGTAGACGATCACCGGTACGCGCAGGCCCCGGGCCTGCATGGTGCGCAGGACCTCGAAGCCGTCCACGCCGGGCATCTCCAGGTCGAGGATGACGCAGTCGACGTCCTCGCGCTCGAGGGCCTGCAGGGCCGCGGCGCCGCCGTCGGCCGCGCGGGTCTCGTGGCCCGTCAGGCGCGCCAGGTCGTAGGCGTACTGCTCGCGCATGGCCTCGACGTCGTCGACGATGAGGATCAGGCTCATGGGCGCTCCTTGTCTCGCGCGGCGGGCAGGGTCACCGTGAAGCGGCTGCCCGCGCCGGGCGCGCTCGCCACGGCGATGCGCCCGCCGAAGTCCGAGGCCAGGCGCCGCACGATGGACAGCCCCAGGCCGCTGCCGCCGTCCTTGGTGGTGTAGAAGTCGTCGAAGACGCGGGCCTGGACGTCCACCGGGATGCCCTCGCCGGTGTCCGCCACCACGAGGCGCACCACGGGCGCGCCGTCCTCGTCGGCGGCGGCCGCGCTCACCGCGACGCGCCCGCCGCCTTCGGGCAGGCTCTCGGCGGCGTTGCGCACGAGGTTCTCCACGATGCGCCTGAGGCCCGTGGTTTCGGCCAGCACCGGCGGCAGGTCAGGCGGCACGTCGAGGCGGAAGTCCACGCCGGCGCCGGGCGCCGGCAGAGCGCGCAGCAGCGCGCCCAGATCCACGGGCTCTCGCGCGGGCTTGACGGCCAGGCGCGCGTAGTTGCCGGCCAGCTCCTCCAGGTAGGCCAGGCCCGACTCCAGGGTGCGGCGCCGCTCGGCGAAGACGCCGGGCAGGGCGGCGGGATCGCCCGCGGCCACCTCGGCCAGGTGCCGCAGGACGTTGCGCAGGGGCGTCACCCCGTTGCGGATGTCGTGGTGCACCTGGCGGCTCAGCTCGCCGAGGGTGGCCCGCCGCTCGGCCTCGCGCAGATCCCGCGCCGTGGCGCGCAGGCGCCCGAGGGCGCGGTCGAGGAAGCGGCCCACCTCCCCCACCTCGTCGGCGCGCTCCGTGGCCAGGCCGGGCGCGGGCGCCTCCAGGTCCAGCCCCTCGATGCCGGCGGCCAGGTCGGCCAGGGGCCGGCTCGCGGCGCGGGAGGTCCAGACGCTCAGGGCCACGGCGCCGGCGGCCGTTGCGGCCAGGACCAGCGCCAGCCACAGGTCCAGGCTGCGCAGCGTGGCGGCCAGGGGCGCCCGCGGTACGCTGACCAGCAGGCGCGCGGGCTCGGGATCGCCCGCCGCGCCGGGCGGCAGCAGGGCCAGCGCGCGCTCCCGCACCAGGTAGCCGGCGGCCAGGGCGGACGCCCAGACACCGTCGGCGGCCGGCGCGGGCGCCGACGCGAGCAGCCCCGCCAGGTGGGCCTGCAGCATCGGGTCCGAGGACAGGGCGCCGCCGCCGTGCACGACGGAGACGGCCATGCCGCTGCCGCGGGCCAGGTCCGCAAGGAAGCCGCGGTCCACCTCGACGCCGCCGGTCAGCGTGAAGCTCCGCCCGCCGAGGGTGAAGGGCAGCGCGCGCATCAGCACGGGGAAGCGCCCCTCCGGCCGGCGCGCCCAGCCCAGGACGGCCGCGCGCGAGTCGGCCAGCAGGCGCGCGGGCAGCACCGGCTCGACACGGTCGTAGGCGTTGCGGAAGTGGCCCGAGCTGAGGATGCGCCCGTCGGCGTCCTGGAGCTGCAGCATGTCCAGGCCCGTCAGGCCCATGGCGCGGGCGGCGTAGTCGATGAGATGGCCGCGGTGGGCCTCGTCGCCCTCGAGGATGGCCAGGCGCAGACGCGTGTCGTCGGCGATCGATTCGGCCAGGGTCTCCAGGGCGCCGGCCACGCGCAGTCCGCGCGCGCCCAGGTCGGCCTCGACGAAGTCGGCCAGGGCCGCCACGCGGGCCTCGTGCTGCTCGGCCAGGCGCCGGCCCACGCCCACGCGCAGGCCGAAGTAGAGCAGGGCCATGGGCGCCAGCACCAGCAGCAGGCTGAGCAGGAGGATGCGCGCGCGCAGCCTCACGGCAGCGACTCCGCCGACCAGCCGCCGGGGGCCAGGAGCAGCGCGCCGGCGCAGTCCAGGCCGAAGCCCGCCAGCCCCGCGCGGGCCACGAGGCCGGCGCGCGTCTCGACGAGGGGGACGGCGCGGGCGCCGGCGGGCAGGGGCGGCATGCCGCACCCGCCGCAGTCCCGCGGCGCGCCGAGGACGTAGGCCGCCGCGAGGCCGGCTTCCAGGGCCGCGGCGAACTCGTCCGGCGCCAGGCCGTGGGCGCGGGCCACGTCGCCGCCGGCGGGGCGCGCCAGGGCGGCCAGGCGCTCGGCCAGGCGCCGGGCGTCGGCGTCATCCAATGGATAGAGGATGGTGGCGCTCTCCGGCCGGCGGTGGAGCATCGGGTCGTAGGGCCGCGGCGCGTCGCCGCGGAGCGTCGGCGCCGCGTCGCCGCGCCGGGAGGCCGCGTCCTCCCGCGCGGCGTCGCCGCCCCGCGCGTCGCCGTCCGCATCTTGCGCGTCGCCGCCGGGCGCGGCGGCCGCCGCCGTGACGGTCTCGCCCTCGGCCGGGCGGGCCGGCGAGGCGGCCACGTGGCGCGCCAGCTCGCCGCGGTCCAGGGGCGGCAGGCCGAGCCGGTCGTCCGCGATCACCAGGAAGTAGCGGCGGTCCCAGCCCAGGGGCACGACGCGGCGGCCGCTCATGGCGCGCAGGTCGTCCTCCAGGGCGCGGTCGCGCAGAACGAGCAGGTCGGCGCCGGCCAGCAGGTCGCGCGGATCGGCGCCGGCGCGCGCCCGCACCACCAGGCGCTCCCAGGCCGGCGGCGCGGGGTGATGAAGGTTGGGCAGCAGGACGATGTCGCCGGGAGCGCCGCTGCCGGGTACGTCGCCTGATGCGCCCGCAACACCGCCGGCGTCCGGCGCGCCCGCGTCGCGGCCCGCGCCCGGCGCGGGGTCGCCGCCGCGCTCCACGGCCAGTGCCGGCCGGCAGGGCCCCGTGCCCACGGGCCAGGGCGACCGCGGATCGCGCAGCGTCAGGGCCGCCGCCGGGCAGGCCAGCAGGCGCGGCAGGTCCGGGCGGGGCGCGGCGAGGCGGATCTCGAGGCGGCGCTCGTCCAGGGCGCGCACGCGCGTGCCGGGATCGTCCAGGCAGGCCCAGAGGACGCGGCCGCCGCCTGCGTCGCCGCGGCGGCGGACCAGCCAGCAGGCCTCGACGTCCACGGCCGTCACGGGCTCGCCGTCCCAGGCCCGCGCGCGCTCGCGCAGCGTGAAGGTCCAGCGGCGGTCCCCGTCGCGCGACCGCCATGACGCGGCCAGGCCCGGCAGCGCGCGGCCGGCGCAGTCCACCTGAACCAGGGTCTCGTAGAGGTTGCGGAAGACGATCCGCTCGGCGGCCGTAGCCGGCGCGGGCGCGGCCGCCGGATCGACGGCGTCGGCCAGGGCCAGGACGACCGCGCCGCCCGCCGCCGGACGCCCCGCCAGGGCGACGCAGCCGGCGCCGGCCAGGCCGTCGTAGTCGCCGGCCGGCGGCGTCGCCGGCCGGCAGCCGGCCGCAAGGGCGGCGAGACAGGCGACGACGAGGGCCGCGCGGCGCATGGTCACCTCCGCCCGCCCGCCTCGGGATCGGGACCGCCGCCCGCCTCGTCGCGGGCGCCGCCGGGCGCGACGTCTGTGTCGCCACCCGCCGGATCGGGCGCCTCGACGGTCCCATCGCGGAAACCCGCCTCGGGATCGGGATCGCCGCCCTCGGCCTCCCGGTCGCCGCGGCCCTCCTCCTGGCGGTGGATCTCCTGCATGGCCTGGCGCCGCTGGTCGGTGCTCAGGGTGCGCATGAGCTCCTCGGCGACCATCTGCGAGCCCGGCGAGACGGGCTTGTGGTCGATCCAGTGGCGTTTGACGACGCGGGCCATGATCGCGACGATGGGGACCAGCACGGCGGCCACGACCAGGATGGACAGCAGATCGCTCATGGCGGGATGATGACACGCGGGCGCCGGGCCGTCCAGCCCGGCGCCCGCGATCCGTCGGCGTTGCAACTCGTTTTGGCACGGCCGCTCGCCTGGCGGCCGCGTGGGCTCGTCGCGGCTGCTCGCCGGGCGGCCGCGGTCATTCGTCGCGGCGATCGGCGCGCTTCGCGGCGCCGCCCCGCCGCACGCCGGCTAGTTCTTGTCCGGCGCCTTCACGTGGAGCAGCGGCCGCGCGCTGTTGCTCTGGCAGGCCGGGCAGGCGCGCTCCTTGGCCACCTTCGGGTCGTAGGGACCCTCCCACTCGTGGCCGCAGCGCTGGCAGCGGAAGGTCAGGGTCTTCTCAGCCAACGACGACCTCCTCCTTGTCACGCTGGGACTTCATGCGCGCCCGCTGCTTGCGCAGCCGCTCGGCCTTCTTCTCGAACTCGGCCGCGATGATCGGCTTCGCCGCCTCGATCTCCTCGACCGTGACGGTCTTGCGCAGCGAGTCCAGCTCCTCCATCACCTTGGCGAACTTGGTGCCCTGGGCGGCGCTGATCCACTCGAGCTGGACGCGCTCGGACCGGATGCCCAGGCGGTCCAGCCGGTTCCACAGCTTCTCGATGCGCTTCTGGGTCCAGGTCACGGCGTTCATGTAGTGGCAGTCGGCGTGGTGGCAGCCGCTGACCAGCACCATCGCCGCGCCGCGCATGAGCGCGTGCAGGACGAAGTCCTCGTCCACGCGGCCGCTGCACATGGTGCGCACCATGCGCGCGTGGGCCGGGTACTGGCTGCGGTTGGTGCCGGCGAGGTCGGCGCCGGGGTAGGAGCACCAGTTGCAGGCGAAGGTGAGCACCTTCTCCTCGGGATGGTCCTCCAGCAGGGCGTCGATCTGCCCCAGGATCTGCGTGTCGTTGAAGTGCCGCATGGAGATCACGTCCATGGGGCACTCGGCCGCGCAGGTGCCGCAGCCCGAGCAGGCCGCCTCGATGACCTCGGGGTACTTATCGGTGCGCACGTTCGGCGGCCGGATGGCGCCGTAGGGACAGACCTTGGCGCAGATGCCGCACTGGGTGCAGAACTCCGTGTCGATCACCGGCGTGATGGCCTCGATGGTCACCTTGCCGGCGCCGAGCAGGATGCCGGCCCGGCTGGCGGCGGCGCCGGCCTGGGTCACGGCGTCCTTGACGTCCTTGGGGAATTCCGCGCAGCCGGCGAAGTAGACGCCGCGCGAGGGCGCGTCCACGGGCTTGAGCTTCGGGTGGCTCTCCATGTAGAAGCCGTCGGCGGTCTGGGACAGGTTGAGCAGGTGCTTGACGCCGCCGCCGTCCTGGCGCGGGACGATCCCGCAGGCGAGGACGATCAGGTCCTGCTCCTCCTCCAGGCGCCGGCCGGTGTTGGTGTCCTCCACCGTGACGACGAGGCTCTTCGTCTCCGGGTCCTCGCGCACGTTGCCCGGCAGGCCGCGCAGGTAGCGCACGCCCGTCTCCTTGCTGCGCCGGTAGAGGTCCTCGAAGCCCTTGCCGAAGGCGCGGATGTCCATGTAGTAGACCGTGCTCTCGACGTCCGGGTAGTGGTCCGCCAAGAGCAGCGTGTCCTTGACCGTGTTCATGCAGCAGATGTTGCTGCAGTAGGGGTTGCCCTTGGGGCTCAGCGAGCGCGAGCCGACGCACTGGATGAAGCCCACCCGCAGCGGGCGCTTCTCGTCCGAGGGCCGCACGAAGTGGCCCGCCGTCGGGCCGCCGGCGCAGATGAGCCGCTCGAATTCCATGCTGGTGATGACGTTGTCGTAGCGCGTGTAACCGTACTCGTCGTACTCCGTCGGATCGTAGACCTCGGCGCCCGTGGCGACGATGACGGCGCCCACCTCCAGCGGGACGATCTCGTCCTTGGCGTCGTAGTCGATGCAGTGCTTCTCGCAGACCTCCGCGCACTTGCCGCAGGCGATGGGGTTGTTGCCCAGGCAGGCGTCCATGTCGATGAGGTAGCTCGAGGGCACGGCCTGCGGGAAGGGCATGTAGATGGCCTTGCGGCTCGAGAAGCCCTGCTGGTAGGCGTCCGGCACCGCGACGGGGCACACCGCGACGCACTCGTTGCAGGCGTTGCAGGCGGTCTCGTCCACGTAGCGCGCCTTCTTGCGCACGGTGACGTGGAAGTTGCCGACGAACCCGGTGACGTTCTCGACTTCGCTATGCGTGAAGAGCTGAATCCTCGGATGCCGACCGACATCCATCATCTTGGGCCCGAGGATTCATATGGAGCAGTCCATGGTCGGGTAGGTCTTGTCCAGCGCCGCCATGATGCCGCCGATGGACGGCTCCTTCTCCACCAGGTACACCTGGTGCCCGGCGTCGGCCAGGTCCAGGGAGGCCTGGATGCCCGCCACGCCGCCGCCGATGACCAGGGCCGCCTTGGTCACGGGCACCTCGGCCTCCACCTGCGGCTCGAGCTTGCGCGCCCGCGCCACGGCCGAGGCCACGAGATCCTTCGCCTTCCGCGTCGCGCCGTCGGGGTCGTCCTGGTGCACCCAGCTCACGTGCTCGCGGATGTTGGCCATCTCGAGCAGGTAGGGGTTCAGGCCGGCCTCGCGCACGCAGTTGCGGAAGGTGGGCTCGTGGATCTTGGGCGTGCAGGAGGCCACCACGACGCGGTTGAGCTTGTGCTCGCGGATCGCGTCGCGGATCTCCATCTGCCCCGGATCCGCGCAGGTGTACTTGTTCAGCTTGACCACCACCACGTCGGGCAGCGTCGCGGCGAACTCGCTCACCGAGGCGCAGTCCACGACCCCGGCGATGTTCTTTCCGCACTCGCAGACGAAGACCCCCACGCGCAGGTCATGCGGTGTCGCCAATGGCTTCTCCTCCCTCCATGGCCTCCCTCACCACGGACGCGTAGTCGCGGATCCGGAGGCCCTTCACGTCGTCGTCGCTCTCGCCGCACTGGGCGCAGAGGAAATGGATGCGGCACTTCGGGCAGGCCGTGACCAGGGTCTGCGCCCCCGTGTCGGCCGCCTCGCGCAGGCGCTCGGCCTGGAGCTGCCGGCTGACGGCGTCGCACTGCAGCCAGCCGGACGTGCCGCAGCAGACGGCCTCGCGCCCGTGCCGCGGCATCTCGCGGAAGCCGCTGCCGTAGATGGCGCGCAGGGACGCGCGCGGCTCCTCGACCACTCCCAGCTTCCGCGCCAGGCGGCAGGAGTCGTGGAAGGTCGCGCGCCCGGGCAGGGCGGCGAGGTCGATGTCGCCCGCCTCGCCCCGCTCGGCCAGGTACTCGGACAGGTGCAGGACGCGGAAGCGCGTCGCCACGCCCAGGGCCGGCCAGAGGTCGCGCAGGGCGTGCACGCACTCGGGGCAGGCCGAGACCACGGTCTCGGCGCGGGTGGCCGCGATGGCGGCCGCGCCCCGCTCGGCCAGACGACGGGCGTCGTCCTCGTCGCCGTTCCAGTAGAGGTCGTGGCCGCAGCACAGCTCGTCGTCCAGCAGGACCGGCTCCTCGCCGAGCCGGTTGAGGATGGCCAGCACGTCGCGGGCCGTCTGCAGGTGCGACCCGCCCAGCTCGCCGAAGCAGACCTCGTAGAAGGGCAGGCAGCCCGTGAAGTAGAGCAGCGAACCCTTCTCGGCCACGCGCGCCTCGTCGGGCACCCAGCCCAGGCCGCGCTTGCCCTCGAGCTTGCGGCTCTGCAGCCGCATGAGGCTGGTGAGCACGCCGCCGTGGGAGCAGGCCGCCGGCGCACCGGCCTCGGCCATCTCCCGTCGCAGCATCTGGGTGAAGTCCAGGTAGCGCACGGCCGAGGGGCAGACCTCCGTGCACAGGCCGCAGGTCAGGCAGTCGCCCAGGAAACGCCCCTCGGGCCTGCCGCCGTTGGTGCCCGTCAGGGCGTGCAGCACGGTCAGGCGCGGCGAGAAGGTCTCGCTGTGGGCCGCCACCGGGCAGACGGCCGTGCACTTGCCGCAGTCGAGGCAGTAGTAGGCCTGGGTCTCGCGGACGATGTCCCGCAGCTTCACAGGCTCACCTCCAGCGGCAGGATGCTCGCCGTGGCCAGGCGCAGGGCCCCGGCCTCGCGCAGGCCCGCCTCGAACTCCCGGACGGCGTCCACCACCGCCGCGGCGTCGCCCGTCGGGAACAGGCGCGCCTCGAAGCGTTCGGGCGCGAGGCCGATGAAGCCCAGGGCGCCGCGCAGGGCGGCGGCCGTGGCCAGCAGGCTCTGGTTGCCCCCGCCGTAGTGGCACTCGCCCTCGGCGCAGCCGGCCACGAAGACGCCGTCGGCGCCGGCCTCGAAGGCCCGCGTGACGAAGCTCGGGTGCACCCGCCCCGTGCAGAGCAGGCGCAGGGAGCGCGTGCCGGCCGGCAGCTCGGCCGCCAGGGCGTCGCTCATGGGGAAGCACCAGTTGCAGGAGATGAGCAGCAGGCGCGGCTCGTGGCTGCCGTCCTCGGCCTTGAGATCGGCGGCGCCCGCCAGCAGGCGGTCGATCTGCTCGAGGACGCCCCGGTGGCTGAACCAGCCGGGGTGCATGGCCTGGGTGGGGCAGGCCGTGACGCAGGTGCCGCAGCCGCGGCAGCGCTCGGTCTGCACCACGGCCATCGGCGGCCGGCCCTCGCCGCGCTCCTCGAGGCGGATGGCCTCGTAGGGGCAGGCCAGCAGGCAGTCGCCGCAGCCGCGGCAGAGGCTCTCCTCCACGGAGCAGACCAGGGGCGTGAGCTCCAGGCCCATCTCGCCCGGCGCCGCGTCGCGGGCGGCACCCTTGGCCGCCCGCCCCCCGCGGGGCTGCCAGCGGAGCTTCACGCGGCGGGGCGCGTCGGCGAGGGGGAACTCCTCGCGGTCGGCGGGCACGCGGATGAGCACCGGCTCGAAGGGCTCGACCTCC
>Ga0272443_10003223_pt1 | contig 19503 bp, 8 predicted proteins | sample SSMAcet12_FD_193581 | JGI IMG/M metagenome (GOLD analysis project Ga0272443, IMG submission 193581) | Marine sediment archaeal communities from Little Sippewissett salt marsh, Falmouth, MA, United States - SSM-Acet-12 | ecosystem: Environmental > Aquatic > Marine > Wetlands > Sediment ... | reverse complement strand
TCAGCATCGCCGAATGAAGTCGAGTTTTGATCCTGCCGCTTGAACCTGTGTTCAATTGAGTATAGAACTTGCGGAGAAAGTGTGAATTCTCCACGCTCGACAAATTCAATCGAGTAGTCATCCCCTGAAGGAGTCTGATACGGCCGAACAGATCGTCGTTCATTGAATGAGAAGTAAAGGGTTGCACTTCTAGCCAGCTTGATCCTGGCTATCTGAGAAAGGTTCTCCTCGAATAGAGTTCTTTTGTCGGGGAAGACACCGAGATGCGGCAGTAGCCATCGTGCGTTGAATGACTCATCGGCCCCGCCCTGTTCAGTGCTTCTGATGCGGGTCTCCAGTGACAGTGCCCGGAGGAATTCCAGATCGCGCGGGCAGTTTCTCCAGTTGGCGAAACGAGTGTAAAGGGTCAGTCCCCTGTTTAGATTAACTCCAACCTGATCTGTTCCTATTACCTCGACGACCTTTATATAATCCCCAAGAACATCAGCAACGTAAATACCATCTTCGAAGCGATAATCACCTTCACCCTCACCGACCCTGACAAAACTCTCACTCGTCCTGTCAGCGCCCTCACGGCTGATTCGATAGTCAAGCGATACATCGAACAGTTCGCTCGAACTTCCCGCCCTCCAACTCAGTGCGCTGAGGAGTTGCGACTGGTTGTACTTCTCAGGTATCAAATAGTGCACCCTTCGATGCTTAAAGCTGACATTCGCGCTCGAATTGGGTAGCCCGCCACTCCCGCGATAAGACACTTCAAACTCACGCGAATCATTCTCTTTGCTCCACCCATCGGCTTTCAGTTCGTTGTCAGTGTAGCGAAAAAATGCCGATAGTCCCCCGAATGTGAGCCCGGTTCTGTATCGATCGAATCTCCGGCCATTGATACCGGTCTCAAGTGGCTGTAAGTCCAGCTCATCGTTCCAGCCGACCTCAAGCTGAAGGTCCTTGAAGCGCCATTTCGCTTCGGCTTCGTTCTCGAGAAGGCGCGAGTCGAAATCGCTCGCGAGATTGTCGGCTATCCTGTCGTTTCTTGCGTACCGGAACCTGAAGCGGTCATTCGGCTTCACTACGACATCATAATCATAACGAGCGGCATCGAAGTACCCGCGATCTTCGTACACTCCGTATCCGCCCTGCACGGTGAGGATTTTACCAACAACAAGGTGCTGACCGACGCTTAACTCCTCGGAAAGATCGAAGACTGAATCCGAGGGAAGCCCCCACATCCTGTTTCTTTCGACTGCAAAAGCTCTACCGGGAAGGTAGAACTCATTGTCAATACGTCGGGCGGACAGATTGATGTCCCAGCCCATGTAAGATGACTTGTCGTATGTGAACGGCTTAATGTTGATCTCGCCGGATATATCCGCACCGGTGTTGTCGTTGTCATCAAGCCCGGAGAACTGATTAAGGTCATGATCGCTCACGATAGCGGCGACAGAAACGCCAAAGGCTCCCGAGGATAAGTTCGAGGAGACCCCGAATGCGTCAGAGACCTCCGGAGAAGGAAGCAATACGACGGGAAGGTATGAGCCTCCTCCGGGCGATACATACTCATAGACTCCTCCCCCCAGATATCGGTAGTCTCCCTCACCCTCTCCGAGAAACGAGAAATTCACATTGTAATCACCCTGTCCGCTCCCCACGAACACGAACACGGAGTCACCGTCCAGTATATGTAACGAGTATCTCCCCTCTCCTGAATCAACTGCAGTCACTCCGGATCTGAAAGCGTTCGTAAGATTGTCGCCTGCACCCTCAAGCAAGGTTATGTCTTCGGGAAGCAAATCGAACTGGGAAGGACTTCCTTTCGAATCCTGCTGACGAATGAAATCAAACCCGACGAAGTTCCCCGAACTCGTGTCGCCGTAGACGAATGAACCCGAATAGATATCCTGTCGATAGTTCTCATTCAGGTACTCGTAGTCAATCTCTATTCTGGAGTTTGACGTGATGGTAACCGTCGGAGAGAAAGTAATCTCGCCCAGCAAGTAGTCGATCTGGTAGTCAGCATCCGAGCCTCGTGTCATGAGCTGCCCATCAAGCCACACTTTGTCGGTTCCCGGCAGTATCGAAACAGTCGACTGACCAGCGTTCGGGAACACCCTGTATGGACCGGAGACACCGTCACGACCCGATGTCCGAAGGGTGGCGTTCTTGGATTTAATTCCACCCAGTGTAAGTTGCGACCGGACCCGATTCGTGTGAATGGCGGCAGAACCTCCCTTGATGGACTTCTTGAAACGTGCAGTTGGCCCGAACCGGCGATCGAAGTCAATGTCGCCGAGATTAGCAGTGAAGACGTCCGACGACAGCCGAAGTGTTACTTTGTCCACCTCCTCTAACGTGGTGGAGATGCCGCCTGTCTGCGGCACCGACTGATCGGAGAGAACGCCACTGACCTTAAGGTTATCAGTCAGGTAGCCGTCGATCTGGATATTCATTGTTTGATTCAGTTCGAGATCAGAACCTGTCCCGGTCTGAATGCCAACTGACTTGCTGCCGAAGACTCGAAGGCGATTCGAAGTGTCAGCTCGTCTCTTGAGCGAGGGCGGAGTCAAGTTGTCGCGTAATCGATACTGGCTGCTGTTTTGGTTCTGCTCGAATGAGATCTTTCGCTTGAAGTAATATGACGGGGGTTCGAACCAGAGATGGCTGTAGGATACTACGATCTCGACAGGTAGTTCAAATTCAACCGTAAGTTTGAGGCTGCCCGATGGCACATCTAATTCATATTCATCGGGCGACAGCCTGGAGCCGTTCGCAGTAACTGAAAGCGAACTGCTTATTATGAATTTTTCCTGGAGCTTTATGACCGGCGGTGTGGTCTCAAATCGGAAGTTCTCTACGACTACGGGCAGACTTGCTGATGCTGTTCCTGCGACGGTGAGCGTTAGCATCAGCAGTATTACGGACGCGAATCTCATACATCACGGCCCGCTTGGTCGAAAGACCGAGATCTTGTGACCTTCCTGATCAGAGATGAACAGCATCCCCGCATCATTAGCGCAAACGCTGTGGAGTTTCCTGAACTGGTACTCTCCGACCCCGATTGAGCCAAAGGAGTACACAGGAGTGCCATCAAGTGTGAAAATCGAAAGTGAATTGGTGCCAGAATCAGCCATATAGAGCAGGCCATCCCTGCTGATCCATAGTCCGGTGAGATTCTTAGCGTTGTCGCTAACCACCTTGCCACTGTAGTTATCATACGTATCGAATGAGACGACTTCGCTGTTCTCAAGATTGACTACGTAGATATTGTCGTCCGCATCGACTGCTATCGGTCCGGGCTCAAGGAACCCTCCGAGTTCGTTCAGCTCAGCGAGAAGCCTGTAGTCCCTGTCGAGACGCAACACCCTGCTGTTTTCCGGGTCCGAGATGTAGATATCTCCGAATGAATTGACTGCCAGGCCAGCTCCCCTTCCAACCCTGAAGTCAGTTTGTATTTCATCGAGGTTGAACTCTGAGAGCCAGTTGAGATCATAATCAAGACGCACGATTCGGCTGTTTGACGCATCCAGCAGGTAGAGATTCATTCGATCGGATGTTGCGAGCGACGCCGGTGAATTGAATTGCTCACGCGAGAACCCGAAACCGCCGACTTCGCCCATGAACTCTCCCGATTGGCTGACCTTGACGAGCCTGTGATTACCCGCATCAACGACAATCAAGTTACCGGATGGATCGAGTGACATGCAGGCAGGCCGCGAGAGCACGGCCGATCCGAGCTTACCGCTTATCTCGTTTACGAAGACGTACCCCGTCACCGCACGAGGAATAACATTCGAATCAGACGTATTCCTCTTCGGACCGCAGTTTGGAAGAACCAGCACTAAGTAGACAGCGAGCACACCCATCAACCCGCGGAGCGAGATCGTATTCTTAAAATGGATCATGGCACCAATTAAGAGCAGCCACAGTCTGGCCGCAACAAGAATCTGCAGGAGAGGAACTATCTAGAAGCTGTGAGTATACTCCAACCTGAATTCAATGTCGTTACTGTAAGCGTCCGGATGAGCCTCGAACCGAAGCTTCGAGAACTCATCGATAAGATCCCTGTTGTGTCCCTTCGCAGACCTCCACGCATAGAACATCGAAATCAACCTGTTGACCGCAGCCGCACCGAGAGCGAAATTTGCCCTGCGGTAGCTTGACTTCGAGTCATTCTTGATGTCTCGATACTCGCGCTGATCCTCAGAACTCGACCATTGCCAATCCCATTCGGGTGTGTCGGGATAGTACGGATTAGTTCTCGTGTACACTCTCGATAGCTTGTTATAATCCTGCCTGCTCGCATGGAAACCGATAATATCCCAGAAGAAATCATTCTTACCTTCCGGGTCTATCCCCGCGTTGACAACAGCGAATTCCTTGTAGTCATCCTTCTTCCAGCCGCCCTGCAGGCGAAATGCCACGAATGACGACCATATCCCGGCTTCTGCAGCGAGGAAGATTGTGGCCTTCGTACGGGAGTCACCGACATATATCTCGCCGAGTCCCGGAAGGAGCAGAGAGTAGAGTATCGCTCTGGAAGGTGACTTGTAGCCTTCCGGGTTCATGGAGAATGATCCGACGGATGGTGATGTTCCCCACTCGTCCTCTCCAGCCTGCGCGATTTCATATGGCTGCTGAGAGGCGAAAAAGTAGTCGTTATCGCCGGCATTACCGGAGACCGGCATTATCATAAGGGTCAGCGCCAGAATGAGCAACGATGCAACGAATGTTCTTGTCATAAGACTTGCCGCCTCTTCACAGGATCAATAGAACTTATAGGTAAAGACAAGCTGAGGAATACTCTCTCCGTCATAGTTCGCAAGCCTTGCCTTCACATTAACATCAGAAAACACATCTCTCTTCTTGTTGAATCGCTTGGCCGACAACGCAGCATCGAACCCCGAAAGCACATGGTTCGCAAGTGAGATCATGGCCCACGTCCTTGCGGCGTCAAGATCATTATTCGCGTCATCTCTCATGACAAGATAAGCCTGCCTGTTCGACGAGGCTCCGGTCACCGGATCGGCGTCGTCCCATCCCTGTGAGAATTTGTCGTACTTCCCGATCATCTCATAATACTGCTGGCTCTTCTCCGAAGGCAGATGATCCCCCTCGAGCTCCTTGTCGTCGGTGACACCCTGCTCCTCAACGAGCCAAATCGTGTACTTGGTTGGCGACCAATGGATATCAGCGAAGTCCTCGAACTCGTTTTCGCTGTCAGAACCGCTCTTGTGCTTGCTAAGATACTGATACCAGCTGAAGACATCGAAAGCGAAGAACAGGGCAGCCTTGATCTTAGATCCAACGTACCACTCTCCCAGCCCGGGGACAGCCATTGAATAGACGAATGCCCTTCCCACTGACTTGTGTTCGACAGTGCTGAAGTCCTGTTCGAACAGCGGGAAATCATTGAAATCATCCCGTCCCGCCAGAACAACCGGATCGGCATCAGACAGGCCCTGAATCTTCTGTACATAGGCGGCCTGATCCTGCTGGAGGAATGTCCCTATCTCGTGACTGGGCTCTTCTTCTCCTGTCGCGAAGACTGTAGCAGGCAAAGCCATCACCAACATCATTAAACAAACGAATACGATCCTACGCATATATGTCACCTCCCGTCAGCCGTCACTTGACGACCGCGATCTTCTTTGTTTTAACTTCGCTTGAGCCGTTAACCTCGGCTTCCAGCCTGCAAATATAGACACCTGACGGATACCCGTCCAGATTCCACCGGTAATCTTTTCCCACGTTTTCGCCCGGTACTACGTCCTCGTACACAAGACGGCCGGAAACGTCGTAAATGCTTATATTGACCGTTCCCTCATCACTCAGCCTGTAACGAATGTTCGTGAAGTCGTTCGCGGGGTTCGGGTAATTATAGAAACTCGTGATTAGCTCACTGCCCTGTGTCTGAGTTGGAGAGAATGAAGCAGGGCCGCGATAATTGTACTGGCTCACACTATTACCGGACGATCTCCAGACCTGGTCAGAAGACAGTGTTCTGCTCTTGATGTTCTGACCGTACAATCGATTGTCCGCAGAAATCGAGAACAAATACCCTGCGTAGTTATTCGCGGCAGATCCAGAGATAACCGCATTTCCAAAGCATTGCCATGATCCCGCGAAACGAGGGAATCCCGATGGCCGCTGACCGTCAGTTCTGAAGGCATGAGCTTCCCCGTACTGCGTCCCGACAATAACCTCAGGCAGAAGATCTCCATCAACATCCGCGACTATCGGCTGAGTGAGAATCATTCCGGCCGGGTTATGAGCATCAACTACCTGCGGGAAATTCTCAAAGGGAGAGCCGTTGTAATTGTACGCATAGACGGTATTGTCTCCCGCGAATATAACTTGATAGTATGGTACGGTCGGGTCGAGCGCGGCTGTGACAATCTGACCTGAGAGGCTGTCGGCTACCTTGGTCGTGTTCTCATTGAAGACATAAGCATCCGTTGTGTTACTGAGCAGAATGATAAGTTTGCCATCAGAAGTGATAGCCGCGAAATCGACACCTTGCGAACTGTCGAGATCGGCCACGGTGAAGTCGACGACATCTTCATCGCCGAAGTCATGCAGTATCTCTCCCAGCGAGTTCACGAGCACAGTAGACTGTCTTTGCCCACTCGGTCCGGCGACGGCAAAGAAGTCCGAAACACCTACCGAAAATTCGCAAACAGGGCCGATATCCTGTTCATCGACGAGGTTGCCCGCATAGTCGTAACGATAGAAGCCGTTCTCTGTACCGAGCAGCATACTAGCTCCTCCGGAACCGGAAGGCACCGCTACCGGACCGGCACATATCTCACCGGCAGTCAAATTGAATATCGCCTGTTCATCGGCGCGTCCATCGTTGTCGCCGTCCGAGATTTCCCACATGTAGAGCTTGTTAGCATCAGTTGCAAGGGCTACTTCTACCACGCCGTCTGCATCAAAATCGAAAACAAGCGGAGGCGTGACAATGTACTCGTCGGTCGGCACCGATGCGATCGACCGGAGCGTATCAACCTTGAATCCCACGGTCTGCAGCTCGTCACCGTAGGTGACCATGCTGGAATCGAACACTTCCTCTCCGGTGAGGGGCTGTATGATAGGCGAACCATCCGCCCGCATCGCAACAACATTATGCAGACCTGAGACGAATATCTCCTCTACACCGTCCCTATCGAGGTGAGCGAGTATCGGGGCGAAGCTCGACCCGTTCACGAATTTCGGGAAGCCTTCAACTCTTGATTCGAGCCTCACGTCGAACGTCATGATCGTATCGATCTCGGATATCCTGAAGATGCTGATACCCGTGTATCCACCGGATGCTGACGTTGTCGGAGGATTGGTTGTCGGAGTGAATGTGCTATTGTTTCCCTCATAGAACAGATCGTACGGACTACCGAATCTGGTCCTGTAGTTGCCCCCGAAATCAACAACGCCGTCGGCTTCAACTATAGACAGGAACCTTCGGTTTTCCCATTCGATAGAATCGATACACAAACCAAGGTCGTTCGGTATCAGGCATGGATAGAAGTTGTACCACTGGACCATGTTTTCCTGGAAATTATTGAATCCATTTTGATTGTAGTCAAGGTAAGCCCTTGTTTCATCGACATGCCAGATCAGCATTCCGGAACCGGGTATGAAATAATCATAATCCCTCGTAAGTCTTCTCGGGTCTTCCGCAGATGCGGGAGCCGGGCCAAGGATTACACCGGTTTCCGGGTCTATGCGGAGATTCGTGCTGTCGTCTGCATCGGAATCAACCTGCCTATTCTCTATGAGGAAATACTCGTGATCACTTATAGGGACTTTGATTACCTGCGGCATATCGGTTTCGAGTTCAGCCGCCCAGATTTGCTGATTGGAGACATTACCGACTTCGACGACATCCACGAAGCCCATATATGCACGAGACCAAGCGTCAGGGAACACCGGAAGCACATCAAGGACGAACCTGAAGGACTGCGCTTCCTCGAAATAAACCTCGGCGGCAGTGCCTCTTCCCTGATTGTCCTGTAGTGCGAAGTCACCGATCTGGCTCATCCAGGTGCGGGTGTCATAGAGATCGATCGCCCCAAGCTGGTGTGCGAATTCATGTGCGAAAACACCATTTAAAGCAACGACCCGATTGTCCTGATAAGCCGTCTCGGGCATCATGATACCGTCCATAATCCTGTAAGTAGAATCGTCCACCCAGAGCTCCGGAAGATCAGATCCCAGCCGGATGAAGCCGGTGTAGAGATCATAGGGAGTTGGGGGAAATCCGAGATCAGTCTGCTGGTCTGCGCCCGGATGGAAAACGATAAAGACATCGTACTGAGAGAAATCAATATCATCGTCGAGATCGGCCAGACGGAAGGAGCTTATGAAGAACTCGCCCAACCCCGGAAGTGGGGGCTGGGATCCATAGTGCCCCATAGTTTTGTCGAGATTGTAAACCGAGTCCGGCTGCACCGGAAACACATCGCCGGCTTTCTCCGGATCGAGGTATCCAGTCAACCGCACGCGTCCCTGGGAAACCACGCCGTAGTAGTTGTTGAGGGCCTCGAGATGTCTTTCGAAGTAATTCCTGTCGTGGGGCGCCATGTCGATCTCGTGACGCTCCTCGGCTATGAACTGCTCTGTCGTCCTGAAATCGTAGTGACCGCGACCGGTCGTGTTGACGTCATCGACTTCCTCGTATTCGAACTGCACCCTGATCGCGCATATCCTCAGTGTCACTTCGCCGAGTGAACCGAGCGAGAGATCGGGAAGCGCATGCGGAGCTTCCCTCGACAGTCCAAGCAGATTGCGGGTCGACACACCGCTCCTGAATTGACTTCTGCCGTCAATAGAAGCGGTCGATTCCGACTGATCGACGCGTTTCCCTGCGACGGTCAGCATGTCCGCCGACCAGAGCGTTGAACACGAGAATAAACAGATCAATCCTATGACTAACGCCGTAAAGATGTTGTTACGTGACATATCCTATGCCTGCTTCCTTCTACAGCCTGCCGGTCAGTGAAATCCTTAGTGTGTTGGCGAGCGGGACAGTTTCGGATGACGGGATGTATGCGAAATCAAACCGCAACTGCCGATACTGTAGTCCTGCACCCACCGTGAAGTAGTCTATGGAACCGGCGTCGTCATTCTTGTAACCAGCTCTCAATGCTATGAATGAACCGTACCAGTATTCGAAACCAACGCTCTGAATCGCCTCCCTGAGTTCCTCCGAGAAGCCGTCATCGAGATCTGTCAGGCGTTTATTGACTTCAGTGAGAAGAGTCAGCTTGTTGTAGGGATTCCTGATCAGGTCATATGCCAATCCGACGCCGAGATTTCGAGGCAACGGGTCGGACTGCGCGGCGTCGATGTATGCAATGTTCGGCCCGAGGTTCGTGATGGCCGCCCCAAGAGTGAGTTTGGGAATCGGCGTGCGATACAGAATACCGGCATCAACCGCGAATGCCGTAGCAGTCCCCGAGCCTATCTCCGCCCCGGAGCCCTGATCGGAAAGGCGCGAGTAGATAATTTTCGCAGACAAACCTACGGCCAGACCCTGTGAGACTTTGGTTCCATACGTGACCGTGAACGCACCGTCGAACGCGTGGAACGTGTCGACTACGGTTGATCCACCTTCGAGCGTTCTCGGGATAGCCCCGTATGACATGAACGTGGCGTTCAAGCCGAGTGTACCCCAGTCATCGCCAAGATGCTGGACATAACTTATGTACTCGTAATAGAGGTCATCGGCGAGTTCCGGCGCATAGTTGGCGTGCATGAGGGTGATTTCTTTCTTCGCACCGGCGTACACCACAACTCTCTGAGGTGTCGCGAACCACCGGTCACTGCCGGCTATGAGAATGCGCAAAGTCCTATCACGTTCGAGGTTGTTGTGGTAGTACCTCGAGAACCGTTCACCGGAGTACTTGATAGTTCCCAGCGCCGTTCCAATGTAGAAGTCATCGCCGGTCGTAGCAATCGTGTGGATGTGACTGCCGAGAGGATTGACGAATACGTGCACGGTCTGACCCGCCCGGAGCACATCGTTGGAAAGCATGTTGTATGACTTGATCAAGGTGGCGATCTGATCGACCTTTCTCGACATCGGATCACCAAGGAACTCCCCGGCGGCCTCTTTGATGTTCATATTTCGCTTGGCAGTGAACGGCTTGTAACCGAAGATATTGAATCGGCCATCGACGAATATTTTCAAGCCGTGGGTCGTTCCTACCCAGAGCTTGCCGTATTGCTTCTCGTATGCCATAGCCGTAATCGGGTGGCGGAACGCCAGCCTGAACGGGATGCTGAGTTCAGTTCCCGGCTCGGGGAAGTCTGTCTCCAGCTGATTGAGTTCTTTGAGTTCAGCGACCGCTTCAGTGATATACACATTGTCGTGAATACCGGTGAACTCGCGCACGATTCTGGTTAGAGAGTCGTTGACCACCGCCGTGTAGCGATAATCCGATCTCCAGCTGTCACCGTTGAAGAAATAGAGTTCGGTTCCGGCCGCGGCCCACGCTTTCTCGCGCGAGAAGCCATAAATAGCCGTGAATTCATCATCGGTAAGGCCTGTCTCTGAGGCGTAGAATGACCAGTTACCTTTGTAGTAATAGGCCACACCACGTCCCGTCGCTACCCAGAGTCTGTTGTTATCGAACACCGAAAGCGCGTTGATCTTGTTCGATGGGATACCATCCGCAATCGTGTATTTCTGCCAGGCTCTTCCGTTAAAGAGGAACAGGCCATCATCGGTTCCAACCCACAGGAGTTTCTCGGTCGCCGCGATGCAGGTAGGAGCCGTTGTGAACGGTAGCGAGTAGGGCAAATAAACCACACTGGGAAGGCGTTCCGCGTTACAAGCATGAAGCGAGAACTGCAGCCTGTCTACTTCGTCCGTATTGATCTGTCCGTCGGCATTCGCACTCTCGAATGCTTCAAGAAAGACCGAGAGACGATCGGGATCGAGAGTCAAATCCTCGAACCAAATCAAGAGGTTCTCGAGGTCATATGAAAGCATCTCAGGTGCGGGGTTTGCCTCATCGAACAAGGAAGTCAGCTGGGTCTTGATTCCTTCAAGCTCACTTCGCGTTGTACCATAGTTCAATGACGCTACCTTCTCCTTGAGCAGCTTGAGCCGATCCTCGTCACCCTCAGCGGAGTAGACCGAGAGAAGATCCGTGAAGAAATCTCCCTTCTTCGGGTAAACCTTGAAATACGAATCCCAGGCATCCATACCGTTCCACCTGATGATGCCCTCGGGTGTCACAGCCCAGAGGTCGAACCTCTTGTAGCTGTCATCCGGGATATCATTTTCGACAAGTGTGATGTCTTCGATTTTCATTTCCCAAGGGAGCGAGTAGTCTTTCCAGAGAGCTACGAGTACTGCATACGGCACTTTGAGCTTTTCCGGGCGGTAGTCCTTCGATGTTTTCTGAAGAGTCTCCAGTACTTCAGTATATTCATCAGTCGATATCGAGTTATCGCCGAGAACGAAGTTCAGCTTCTCTTCGAGAAACGTGACGGACTCGGGGACGATTTTCAGGTTCTGCCAATCGGCGACTATCTTCTCGAACAGTCCGTTGACTTTTACAGCCTGATCGTCCGACAGCGATGGCAAAAGCCTTCTTCGCTGCGAGTCGATGTCAGTGAAGGTAACGCCGGTATTGAGTGTCGCAATCGATCTCACACCCAGTTTGAGAATATCGCGATCCTTGAGCTGTGCATTAGCCGCGATGAACTGGACTATTGAAATGTCAGGATTGACAGCGAATTCAAGGTATGTCTCTTCACCGGACTCAGTGACCCGAACCACTCCATCACCCCTGAAGAGGAACTGGCCGACGGTTTCACTGTAACCTTCAGGCACATCCCCTTTCAAGACCTTTTGAGCCATTTCCCGCATAACCTTGTCATCACGAATCTTCAATTCGTGAAACTCGCTCGTCAACGGGTAGCTTCCCAGTCCTGCCGGGTTCCAGTGCGTAGCCGTAGCGTCATCAGCCACCGCCACGAACGCTTCACCCATACCTGCCGCACGAGCGCCGGCAGCAATACGCAGGAAGAGTACGCCGGCATCGGACACCCCGGCATAAGCGGGACCTGCGGCTGAGAGCAGCAAGACAAGAGCGAGAAATGTGATTAATGCATTACGCATCATTTATCCTCCCTAATACTATCTAAGAACAACAAGTTTTCCAAATCCGGAGACAACCGCGTCAGGGTTCGATGAAGCGAACGTAAGGCTGCCCGCAGCTGTCACTTTGTAAATGTATACACCATTGGCCAACCGGTCCCCAACCCCATCTCTGATGTCCCATACCGAAGAGAGGTTGTATCCCGCGTTGGAGGGCTGGTGCCTCAGGCTCATAATGAGTCTTCCCCTGAGTGAATAGACATCAATTCTCACGCTGGAAACGGCTTCCGACAAGTGATAAGAGAACCTCGTACTTGCCGTAGCCGGATTCGGATAGTTCGTTATATCCGAAATCGAGAGTCCTCCCGCTTCACCGAGAGCGACATTGTATACCGCCATGCTGGAGTTATTGGCAGAATCCCATGCCTTAACTTTCATGGTGTGTGAACCCGAGGTCAAGTCCGGTACCTGGAATTCCAATTCTCCAGATCGATAACTTCCGGGATAATAAGTAAAAACTTCAGTCAAGTCCATATCATTGAACGGATCATCATCGAAAACCACTTCGATTCCATGTCCGACTTCACCAGAAAGATTTATTCCCGAGCTGTCAAACAGCTCCACAGTGAGAGTTTCGCCTGCATTCAGCAGGCCGCTTTCGAATACTTCACCGGATACCCGCCTGACGGTTATCGTTGGGCCGATCGTATCGGTGATCGACGGATTCGTTCCCGAAACCTCAATGGAATCGACCGCTCCGGAGGCCTGCGCAGAACCGCCGAAAGCATACGCCAGAACCTTAGCGGAAGACTCGCCGTATGATACATCTTTCGGCACAACAAACTGCATTTCAAACCTTCCACTCTCGACGGTACTCTTGCCCCTGAACAGCTTGGGTCCCGGAAGAACGTAACTCAGCGACCCGCCGTCATCAAGATCCTTGTCCTTTTCTCTGACGGCATCAAGCACTGAGATATAAACATCACCATTGAAATCAGTATCCACGCCGCCATCACTTTCGGAGACATACCCGGTAACAGTGGTAAGAGACAAGGCCGACAGAGTTGGAGGATCCACGCTTTCTATAACAATATCTCGATCCGGCATGCCGAATCTCATCAGTGGATCGCCGAACACGACATACAACCTGTCATTGGCAATCGGGCCGCCAATCGGGATTTGCCTGAGCAGTTTGGTCACATACACAACTTCACACAGCGAGTAGTCCTCAGGACCGAAAAGCAAATCGAAAGCCTTGTAGGCAAACTGGGCATTTGGAGTGGAGTACACCTGACGCGTTGCGGCTATGGTGGCTATCGCACCACCATTGTTGTACCGGAAGAACTCCTCGGCCATCGCTTCGCGAAGTGGAGAGTCAAACTGCCCGATAGAACATGAAGCATTGAAGACCACCGCCAGCCTATCCTGATTCGTCAACTTGTACAGGTCTTCCTTCCAGTAGAAAGCACGTTCATCGGCCCAGAGATCGGGATTGCCGTGACCGATGTAATTAATCAAGGCAGTACCATCATTGACGGACTGAATAACACGTGCCCTGGCTTTTGGTTTCTGGTTGAATGAGTCGAATGGATAGTCGGTCAAATATACTTTTTGAGCGTCTACCATTGCGGGGGTATGATAATTGGCGAGATTCTCGCTCTGCTGTGTATGCACGGACTCATCGGATTGTCTTCTCCCGCTCTTGAACTCGTCATCAGCGACAAATGTCACGCTGTTCCGCCAGGGTCCGTAATTGCTCGCCTGTTCGTATGATTCGAGCTTTTCAATGTATGCGGAGACCTCTCCAGAAGATCGCACCGGCCACCTGGCGATGACCATGTCGACGCCGATGTCACCGCTGTACGAGGTATCCGAATCGAGCATTCCCGCTGCGCCGAAGTGCACGTAGTTCTCATCGGAAGCGTTTTCATCGTTTTCGACGACGAACGGCGGGACGTAATTGACCGCATCACGGCCGAGGTATCCGCGAAAATCATAGTGACCATCCCCGACCAGAAGCGCCGCGGAAGGGCGGCGACCTGATGTCTCAAAGCAGTACTTGAAGAAGTCGCGGATTGCCAGAGGATCGATCAGCCCTCCAGAGAAATCGTTGTATATGTCTTCCAGCGAAACCAGAGAAACAACTTCGCCGGACTGCTGGCGATAGGTTTTATATCCATCGAGCGCACTAAGGAAATTCGGCGGCGCAACAACGATTACGTCTCCGTCCGAGTAAGAACGGATATCGACGGGTGATACTATTCGCATCGAGGACGGAGAATACGCGGATGACGCGGTCGATATGACAAATCTCTGGAAACCGGGTTGTTCGGCAACCCAGTCGAATTCCACATTGCTGAGAGAGACGTCATAATCTATCAGTTCCGCTTGATCGTAAGCGTCGTTGATCGCAAAAACCTCAATGTCATTTACTGAACCAGCGAGATGTTCTAGCGAATACCTGTACGTACTGTCGCTGTAGTGATACAGATAGAAATCCAGCGATTGATCGGAGAAACTCAGTGTGCGAGAATATATTATGTCGAAATTGTCGAGAAGAGGGCTATAGCTTCCGTATCGTTCCTGGTGGAACTCTATTACATTCGCGCCATCCCTGAAGTTTTCGACGTAGAATTTTCGTCTTCCTTCATAGTGGGGCAGCGAACCGTATTCCCTGCCATTGACTTCGACCGACATTTCGTGATCGACGGACTTCACAAGCAGGGTGCACGCTTCGAGAGCCTCGAAGTCATCCAATTGAATATTGAGCGTATAGTCTTCTTCATCTTCCCAAAACCATGTGTAATAGTCATAGATATACCCACCGGCCCCGACAGACAGGAACCTGTTCTCTTCGAAGTGGATGGAAGGTCGGAAACGATCATGGAACTGATATGCGGATGCAAGCGGCGGAACCGATACTGCCCGCATTCTGAGAGGATCGTCCGAGAACTGCCCGTCGAATGTCAACCAGACGTAGCTGTTGGCAGTATACGCATTCTTCACATGACGAGGAAATGACATGGATGAGTCGATATCAACGAAGTCCGCACCTCTCATATAGAAGAGAATATTGTCACCGGAGTCGAAGGAACCGTCAGCTTCGCCCGACACCTTGATTGCAATCTCGCGGAATTCCGGCCTCGGATCGGCATTTCGTACGGGAAGCTGTCGACCGCCTCTCCAGAACACCCTAAAGGTTCGCGGGTCAATCGATGAGACGTTCAGACCGAGGGCCTCCAGATCAGAAGGGGTGATCCTGTACATCCCCGAATTCATAACACCGACCTTTATCCAGTTGGACGACATCGAGAACGGGCTTCCAGACGTTTCCCATGAAGAAGCGAGCTTTCGGCCTCTCCACGAGGCAGCCTGATCGTAGTTGAGCAATGACGCTTCGTATATCTTCTCGAATGCCCGGTCATTCGATAGGCGGAAAGAGGATGCATCTTCGGTGTTATACTTTACACTGACCGTTATTTCCTCGGCCACCGAGGAGACTTTCGTGTATGAAGTCAGCTTTACCGGGTTTATGTGAATCTCAATGACGCGCTGATCTCTGATGAAGTAAGGCGGAACGGTCTCCAGCACCGGATATCTGGCGGAGACTCGTGCTCTCAAGAGCTGCGCATTATCATATGGTGAAGTCTCGAATGATCGATTCGTTTCCACTTCGCGCGGCGCAATGTCATCATAGCTGGCCGACAACAGGGTCACTTCCGGACTGCCTTCGAGCGGAACGCCAACGATCACTTTTCGAATGGGTACCCTCGCCTCCCCCATTTCCCTGTTTACGGCACATCTGTCAATCTCAAATTCTCCGTCATCGGATGCTATATCACTGGTGCCACCCTGAAACGAAGGAGAGTACCTGAAAATCAATTCGGCGTCAGTAAGGGACAGTATCTCAATGTCATCATATTCGTATGATGAGGAACCTGCCGCTGTCGAGGTAACAGCAGAACTCAGAATGACGAGGAATATCAATCTGGAGAGCGACCTCAGTGACGAACGAGAGATATGACTTATACCCATTTCAGTAAAAGACAACAAAAAAGCCGGATTTACGCGGTTCCGGCTAATCAGCCGTCCGATCAGTTAAAGGGTTGACAAATTCCATTTACTTCCATAAATCGGTCGATACTAAGTTCAATAAACCCTTTAACAAGAATCGATAACGGCTCCTCTGTCTTTCGTCCGCCAATATATTAGGTCAAGTTCGCTAAGCTGTCAAGGCTTTTCAACCCGTTATAACATTATATCGGCTTTAAGGTTTCAGCTCTTACGTGCCCCCAACAAATTCTTGACATACTATTCGTAAGCAATCCGCCTGCCAAGAGAGCAAAGACAGTCACAACACCGACTGGCAAGCCATTATTGTTCATATGCTTACACGAGCCAGACGGATTGTGTCGCCGAGTCGCATGTTTCTCAGAGTCAGCTAATCGCGGCAGAAAACTGATAAGAGAATGTAGAGAATGTGCAAAGCTGTTCCTCGAAAGACTCAGAAGACAACGGTTCGATGTATTATCCGGTACATGCCGCACAAGCAAAAGGCGCCGGTGGTAAACCGGCGCCTGAAAAGTCATCCTGCGAGATTCTATCTAACGATCAGCATGCATATCGATCGTGGAGGAGTTTTTCTTCTCCTTCAATTCCATCGTGAAATGGCGCAGGTATTTAGACTGATACGTGATTTCGAATCCGCGGAGCTTGCTGCTGTATTCCAGGATCCGCCCCGCAACATGAGCCACATAGTCCATGTGAGAATTGGTGTAGACGCGTCTCGGGATAGCGAGCCTGACGAGTTCAAGAGGTGGGCTGATTTCTTCGCCGGTATTCGGGTCTTTCTCCGCAAACATCAGACCGCCTATCTCGACCGCACGGATACCGCCTTCTCGGTACAACGCCACGGTCAGCGTCTGACCGGGATACTCCGACGGAGGTATGTGGGGAAACATCTGCCCCGCGTCGATGAAAATGGCATGACCACCCGGCGGCTGGATTATCGGCACGCCCTTCTCCACGAGCTTATCGCCGAGGTACTTGACCTGCGCAGTCCTGAAAGCGAGGTAATCCTCTTCGAGTGACTCTCGAATACCGCGCGCAATCGCTTCGAGGTCCCTTCCCGCAAGACCGCCGTATGTCCTGAAACCTTCGATCAGGATCAGAAGCCGTGTCAGTTCCTGTTCGATCGAGTCGTCATTGAGGGCTATAAACCCGCCCATGTTCACGAGAGCGTCTTTCTTGGCAGACATAGTACAGCCATCGGCATACGAAAACATCTCACGAGCAATCTCAAGCGGGGACTTATCCTTGTATCCCTCTTCTCTCTGCTTGATGAACCAGCAGTTTTCGGCGAAGCGGGCGGCATCGAAGAAGAAAGGAATTCCATACTTGTGACAGACTTCACTCGTCTTCCTGATATTCTCCATCGAAACGGGCTGCCCTGCCGCCGTGTTGTTCGTAACGGTCATCATAATCAACGGGATGTTATCCTTGCCCTTCTCGATTATGAAGTCTTCGAGTGCGGCGATATCCATGTTGCCCTTGAATGGGTGAGTGCTCTTCGGATCGGTACCTTCTTTTATGATCAGGTCTACCGGCGCGCCGCCCTTGTGCATCGTGTTCGCGCGGGTCGTATCGAAATGGGTGTTGTTGGGAACGAAATCGCCCTTCTTGAGCATGACCGAGAACAGCATGTTCTCTGCGACTCTGCCCTGATGCACTGGAATTACATGCTTGAACCCAAATATATCCTGAATGGACTCGACGAAGTGTTCGTAGTTTTTGCAGCCGGCATACGACTCGTCGCCCAACATAATGCCCGACCACTGATTGTCAGACATAGCCGACGTTCCCGAGTCAGTCAAGAGGTCGATAAAAACATCTCTCGCGGCAATGTTGAATATGTTGAAGCGAGACCGCTGGATAATCTCCTCTCGCTCCTTACGGGGAAGCAATCGGATCGGCTCGACGACCTTTATGCGATATGGTTCAACCGGGAAATTGAATTCACTATTCATAACCTACCTGTCTCCTATTCTGAAACACTACACAAAAGAAACAGTCCAGAGGCAGGCATGAACTACGGAACGTCTTTTATCTTTTCTTCTACCTGTCGCAATCTGCTGTCTTTCAATTCACTTACTGAGTCAAGTTCTGTCACGCTTTCTTCAGTTTGAAGCAAGGAATGACATCACCGTAATGAATATCCCTATAATTTTTCAGTTTTGGTTTCACGAACTCCTTAACATATTCGAGCCTGTCGTCAGGAAGCAAATCCATCTGGCGCATGGCTTCGACGACTGCCGGGTACAATCCACGAACGTTACCGTCAGACACCTTGGCGGCAAGGCCCCAGCCGGTCTTGGCGATACCGACACATTCGACCGCTTCACCACCGACTTTGCAGATAATCTGTCCGGGAAGAGCCTCCATGAGTGCGAGATCGAACCGCCCCTCGCCGGAGACCATGAACGGGTGCGTCTGGATCGCATTCACGATTCGCGAGAACACCTCTTTGCGTCCCGGAACATCGGTCTTGCCCGTGATGATGTTCGCGAACGCGATTGCCATGTTCTTCAACGGCATCCCGAAATTCGGAAGTGAGCACCCATCAATACCGATCTTCACGCTCGACGGCTCGACTTCGTAGACCTCGCAGATGGTCTTGAAGACCCTCTGCTGAACGTCGTAGTCGAATTCCATGTATCTCTTTGGATCACACCCCATCTGGAGCGCGAGCGCAAGCTGCCCGGAGTGCTTGCCGGAACAGTTGTGCTGAAGAGGCGAGAACTCCTCTTCCCTTCGCGGGAGGATGTTCTTGATCTTGTACTCGCTGGGCGGGTGTACCCCGCACTGCAGGTAAGTCTCGTCGAGACCTATCTTGTCGAGGTTTTCCTTGGTCTGGGCGGCGTGCCTGGGCGAACCATTGTGCGAGCCGCACATGATAGCCTGGCCTTCAAGCGTGAATCCGTACTTATCGACAGCCCCCGATTCGAATACAGGCACAGCCTGTACGAATTTGGCGGACGAGCGTGTGAAAGTGAATGCTTCCGGGTCACCGGCGTAGTATACGAGCTTTCCCTCGTTGTCCGTCACGGCTATCGAGCCATAGTGAATCGACTCAATGCCGTTTCCTCTGGTTGTGTGTGCAAGTGGTTCCATAGTGCGAGTAAGGTACCATTTATCGGCGCAAAATCAAGTTGAAAGAAGTGCGAAAAAGAACCGCCGGGCGCATTCACCCGGCGGTTGATTAGTCTACTGATGCAGTATACAATCAGTCGAATTTGATTCCCTGGGCCAGTTCCATTCCACCCGACCAGTTGATCGTATTCGTCTGACGGCGCATATATCCTTTCCAGGCATCGCTTCCGGATTCCCTGCCACCGCCTGTT
>Ga0272443_10003222_pt1 | contig 19508 bp, 11 predicted proteins | sample SSMAcet12_FD_193581 | JGI IMG/M metagenome (GOLD analysis project Ga0272443, IMG submission 193581) | Marine sediment archaeal communities from Little Sippewissett salt marsh, Falmouth, MA, United States - SSM-Acet-12 | ecosystem: Environmental > Aquatic > Marine > Wetlands > Sediment ... | reverse complement strand
GGGGCCCTGCATTCGGGTCTGTTCATGCCGGTGTCCACGAGGAGGTCGCGATCGGCACCCCTGATGAGATAACAGTTGACCGAGCGGAGAGGGTTTTTCGGAAGGGGCAGGGTGATCATGTAGGTTCCGTCGTAGACCTCCTCCATCATGACCGCACCAACCGCTCCTGCCTTTTTAAGGTATTTATGCCGTCCTCCGAGTTAGGGATTTTTATATCAAATAATGAATTCGTTCGGTATAGACAGAAGTGTGATACATGCCTGAAGAGCCATCGGACAACCCGTTCTACGACAACCTCTCCCAGCTCATATCGGGAACCGAGAACGTGATCAGGTCAGCAAGCCACAGGTTCAGACCCATCCAGCAGGACGGGATAAATTACGTGGAGGGGACCTTCTATTCCAACATCATGCTCCTGTTCAAGCACAACCTGAACGTCAAGTATTTCAAGGCCGTCAAGATGGAAAAGGAGGACGCGGTCGAGCTCAGAAGGAGGCTTGCTCCCTTCTTCAAGAGGGCACAGGACACGACCAAGAACATATACAACAAGGGGGAGGTGGACTTTCTTCTGTACCAGGACTTCCGGCGGGAGGTGTACGATTTCGGTGATGACGCTTACTGGCTTCTCCTGGGGGTGGAGAGGTATATCGACCTCATCGCCTGCGAGCTGAGGATAATCCAGTTCAAGAACGACATGCTGCAGCTCGAGCTCGAGGGAACACGTCCCAAGGGTAAAAAGGAGCATTGAATGGGTTGACCATCCTCCCCGTACCCCGTTCGGATGGAGGTAACTACCAAAGTTTTTATTTACCAGTTCACCGAATTTATTCCACCTCGGAAGTTCCACCGGGAGGGGAGAACAATGAGATCGAAAGCGGTGATGACGTTTGTCTCGTTTTGTCTAGTTTCGGCATTCTGGATATCCACAGTGAACGCAGGGGTCGGCCTGTATCCCGAACCTGATACATCAGCATACCAATGCTTGATCCCGGAGGAGGGGTATTTCACCAGAAACCTGGGCCAGTGGGCCCCTGAGCTGGAGTTCGTCGGTGCTGCCCCGTTCGGCCATGTGGGTCTGGGGGCAGGAAGGATCTACTACCACATAGTGTCCCCTGCATCTATGGAGATCTTTCACGGGATCGCCGGTGGGAAAGCGGAAGGGATCACACCACATGCACGTGATGAGGCTGCCGGGGGGACCGTGGTGGTCCTTGACCTCAGATCGGAGTGCGGACCCGAGGGGTCCATGATGCTCGATCATAGGAGCAACTATTTTTATGGCGACGATCCCGATTCGTGGGTGGCTGGAGCACCCAGCTACCGCCTGGTGGAGTACAATGGGATATACGAGGGTATAGACCTCAGGATGGGATTCGATGACGGAAACCCGAAATACGAGTTCGTCGTCCATCCAGGAGGGGACCCGGAGGATATCTCTATCGGGGTGAGCGGCCATGATTCGATGGAGATCGGAGAGGAGCTCACCATAAGGACCTCCGCCGGTGCGGATATCATCGACAAGGGACTTTTTGCATTCACGGAGGATGGGCCCAGGGTCCGTGCCTCCTTCAGGAGAGATGGCGGGAGCGGTTACGGTTTCGACATAGGAAGCTATGATCGAACCAAGGACCTGATCATCGATCCGGTTGTCTTCTCGACCTTCATCGGAGGTTCCGGCGACGATATCTCTACCGGAAGCCGGGTCGATGGTAGCGGGAACGGATACGTTACCGGGGGTACCCTTTCTTCCAACTTCCCCACAACTCCTGGAGCCTACGACACCAGATTGGACCTGGTCGATTCGTACACTTTAAAGATGGACCCGACAGGAAGCACCCTCCTCTTCTCCACCTTCTTCGGAGGCTCAGATTGGGATGTAGCCTATGGAATCGCGATGGACGGCTCGGGAAACTCGTACATGACCGGTATCACATATTCCAGTGATTTCCCGACGACATCGAATGCGTTCAACGACACCCACTGGGGGGACGAGTACGTTACGGATCTGTTCGTCCTGAAATTGAACCCGTCGGGGTCCTCACTTGTCTATTCCACCTATGTGGCCGGTAATGACACCGAAATCTCCTACGATATCGAGGTGGACGCGGACGGCAATGCGCATGTCACGGGTTCCACTTATTCGAAAGAGTTCCCGACGACCACAGGTGCATTTGACGAGGAACACAATCAGTTCGAGTATTACTCCGATGTGTTCTATTTCGAGCTCAACAGGGACGGGAGCGATCTCCTCTATTCGACCTACATCGGCGGGGATGATGATGACACGGGTTACTGCCTTGAGCTCGATCCCTCCGGATACGTTTACATCACCGGAAGTACCTGGTCCATGGATTTCCCGGTGACAAAGGGTGCATACGAGACGGAGCATTACGGTTGGACGGATGTATTTGTACTGAAACTGGATACGGCATCCTCCGCCCTATCCTACTGCACTTTCGTGGGGGGAAACGACGAGGAGGAAGGCCACGGCCTTGTCCTTGACAGCAGCAACAATGCGTACGTCACGGGTTATACCTGGTCTAACGATCTCCCCTGGACACCCGACGCCTATGATACCAGTTTCAACGGGGTTTCCATAGATTCATACGTTTTCAAGCTGAACCCAACTGGCTCCTCTCTCCTATACCTGACCTATCTTGGGGGGAGCGAGGATGAGCTCAGCAGTATGTTCTGTGGTATCGATGTGGACGACACAGGCGCCGCTCATGTTGTCGGGTCCACGTATTCCACGGATTTCCCGACAACGCCCAAGGCCTACAGGACCACGAAATCTTCCAGCGACGAATACGACATCTACCTTACCATACTCGACCCGACGGGGTCCGACCTGGAATATTCGACCTACATCGGAGGTAACGATGAAGAACAGGCAAACTTCATCGGGATAGTGGAAGGAAACGATCTGGTTCTGTCGGGATTCACCAGTTCTACCGATTTCCCGACCACGAGCGGGTCCTTTCAACAATCTCATGCGGGAGTGGAGGACTGCTTCTGGATGAAGTTCAACCTCGACACATCCCCTTCCAATCCACTGAACCTTGCAGGGACAAGCGGTAACCGATATATCAAACTCACATGGGATGAACCGAGCAATGACGGCGGCGCCCCGATCCTGAACTATTCGATCTACAGGGGTACAACCTCAGGAAGCCTGGACATTCTAACTACACTTGGACCAGTACTGGAATACAACGACACGGGGCTGGTGAACGGCCAGATATATTATTACCAGGTGACGGCGACGAACAATGTTGGGGAAGGTCTACCCTCCGACAAGGTATCCTTCACGCCGCTTACCCTGCCGGATCCCCCGGACCACCTCGATGCTTTCAGAGGGCTGAACAGGGTGGAGTTGAAGTGGAAGGCACCCCTGGATAACGGAGGGTCCCCGGTGATCGAATACAGGATATACCGGGGTGCCGCACCGGGGGACCTCTCTCTGCTTCTGGAAGTGGGTCCGTCCGTGCTCAGCTACAACGACGACACCGCCGAGATCGGGGAGCTCTATTACTACGCCGTTTCCGCTGTGACCGACTTGGGGGAATCCGGGCTGAGCAACCAGGTGGGCTGCTCAACCCTGACGGTCCCCTCCATGCCGTTGAACTTCACACTTTACGAGGGGAACGGATACGTGCTGCTGCAGTGGAGCGAACCCGAGGACAACGGGGGTTCCGCCCTGACGGATTTCAGTATCTACAGGGCCAAGGGGGAAATGTCCATGGTACTCCTCAAAGGGGTGGACCCGGACGTACATATTTACAACGACACATCCGTCAGCAACGGGCAGATGTACCACTACAGGATATCGGCGGCGAACATCGTGGGTGAATCGCCCAGGACAGGCATACTGGACGGGCTTCCGACGGGTCTTCCCGGAGCGCCCGTCAACCTCCAGGCGGAACCGGGCAACAGGATGGCGAAGCTGACCTGGGAAGCACCGGAGGACGACGGAGGGACCCCCATCACCTCCTACAGGATCTATCGGGCCTTGGGGACAGAGGATGCGGGCATGGCGGGGGAGGTGGACGGCGATGTCCTGCTCTTCGAGGACACCGGTCTCATCAACAACCAGCAGTACAAGTATCACGTCACCGCGGTGAACGGCAGGGGTGAATCCAGCCAGAGCCAGATAGTACTGGTCCTGCCGCTGGGGCTGGCCTCGAAGCCGCTGTCATTGACGATCGCCACCGGGGATTCGTTCATCGATCTCGGATGGGGGACGCCTGCCTCTGACGGCGGTGCGGCCATATCGGGTTACAACGTCTACAAGGGGACCCGATCGGGCGGTGAGGAGCTTCTGAAACAGGTGTCCACCCTTGTGTTCAATGACACCGACGTTGAGAACGGTTTGGAATATTTCTACTACGTCACTGCAATTAATTCCGTGGGCGAGGGGCCCCCCAGTTCCGAGGTGTCGGGCACCCCTTATGGACTTCCGGATGCCCCCTACGATATCGGGATATCGGCGGGTAATCGGAGGGTGGAGCTCAACTGGACACTGCCGGGGGATGACGGCGGCTCGCCTGTCACGGATATTCTGATCTACCGCAGTGCGGGTCAGGGCGGATGGGCGGTCATCGCCACCCTTGACCCCACCGATACCACCTACGTGGACGAGGAAGTGGACAACGGTGTGGTCTACTACTATTTCCTGAGGTCCAGGACGAGGATAGGCGAATCGGGGAACTCCGACCAGCTGAGCGCAAAACCAATAACCACGTCCGGACCCGTCATGAACCTCGTGATCGAAAGAAGCTCCGGCAATGCGATGCTCACCTGGGAGCCTCCGGAGGACACGGGCGGGGTGACCATCGACAATTACAAGATATACAGGGTGGGCCCTGACGGAGAGAGGACACTGCTTGCCACTGTCGGTGGAGGCGCCACCTCCTATATAGATTCAACCATATCAAAGGATGTGAAATACAGGTATTCCGTCGTGGCCGTAACCGAGGCCGGAGAGGGTGCCGGGATCGATAACGTCGTGGATTTCAGGATCCCGAAGGATGAGGGAGGGGTCCTCGGGTTTATACTGTTCATCTCGGGCCTGCTGCTCCTCCTACTCGTAATAGGTGTGGCGGTCGTGCTGGTATTCGTGATAAAAAAGAGGAAAACGGAAACTCAACCGCCCACCCCCATCATGCCCGGCCAACCAACCCTTCCGGTGGATGGGGGGGTCATTACGTCCCCGGCACAGCAGCTTTCGGCGGGAGGTCAAGAGTGGCAGGGCGCCTACGGGCAGCTGCCCGGATATCAACAGCAGCCCGGGGCGGGTCTGCCACCGCAGCAGGACCAACAGCTACCCCCCGCCGCTTATCCTCAACAGGCATATTCCGGGCAGCAGACCCAGGCAGGGTGGTACCCGGCAGGGGAACAGCCCGGGTACGAACAGGGCGGTGGTCAGAGCTGGGGGTACTATCCCCCACCCTCCGGAGTGCCGGAGGGCACCGCCCAATATGGGGCCCCGGCCCCCGAAAGCGATCGGAACACGGCAGGGGGGTACTCGTACACCCCTCCTCCCGCCCGGACACAGGAACAGACTACCGGCTACAGCGAGGGATATTACGGTCAGGTTCAGCAGCAGCCTGCCGAACAGGGGTACGATTACCCTCAGACCGCAGCACTCGACCCGCCTCCCGTACCGCAAGCCAGCCCGGGCACGGGCAATACGGATGAGACCACCTACCAGTGACACCTGATCCAAGGGGCGTCCCGATACCGATCACGGTGAGTCAATGACCCGGATCGGGAAAACATTGCATGGCGGGTTGGTTTCAATGTGAATTTTATTACGGATGCCCCCTGAAAAACCCTTTATCATATTGCACTGATTTTAACAACGGGGTTCCCGATGAAGATCGCATCCACGGGCGAGATCAGGGCCGAGATGAAAAAACACTCCCCCCTTCAGGTCTCGAGGGGGGGCCTCGATCTTATTCACGAGAGACTGCTGGAGGTCATGAGAGAGGACGTGGAGGCGGCGGAGAGGGAGGCAGAAAAAATGGGATGGCTGACTATAGGTCTCGAGGAGGGACTGTCATCCTCCAAGGTCTCGTCCGTCTCCAGGGAACTTACGTGCCTCAAGGTATCCTCATCCTTCGTGGAGGGGGAGAAAAAAAAGCTGAGTCTTCTCATCGAGGAGCTCACCAGGAATTCGGAGAAGCTCGCTTTGAAGAAGAGGAACAGGAAGATAACCGAGGAAGAGCTGAAAGAGGTAGTAAATAAGGGGTCGAAGAAGGTATCCGCAGGGGAGGATACGGTCGAGGGAATGGTCCCGCTGAGGTCCGTCAGGGGCCCCATCGTGAACGAGCTGGGACCCCTCAGGAAGGAGGCTCTGGAAACGATCGCATATCATCTCTCGAACCACCTTGAGATCACACTTGCCAGGATACTCAGGAACTCGAAGAGGGAGGGGCGCGGCAGGAACAAGGTCACCCTGGAGGATGTCATGAACACGCTCGATTCCCTTCACATAGATTACGGACCATGAGGAATGACCCCTCCATGTGGTTTTGGCCGGTCCATGAAGGGGCAACATCTATCTTATCCTCCTCCCATCCGACATGGAGGTGATGGACCTGAGCGGAAAAGGGCAGATGACGATGATCGATGTGGGGGGTATTGCTGAAGCAACCCAGGAGGAATGGATCAACTACGACCTCTGCGATGTGAACGACTGCGTTGTACGTATGGGGGTTTTCCTGGGGGAGTTCCACTGGCACCACCACGATCGGGAGGACGAGTTCTTCTTCGTCGTGTCCGGGAAGCTGCATTTGGACCTTGATAACAGAACGGTGGAACTGCTTCCCGGTCAGGGGTTCACGGTGCCCAGAGGTGCAAGGCACAGGACCCGAGCGGATGAAAGGACCGTTGTTCTTATGGTAGAGGGGAACACCGTCAAACCCGAAGGTGACTTATCAAGGAACGGAACGACACCATGGGATTGACGATCAGGGACTTTACCGTTCTTCCACATGAGGATCCTTTTTACCGGACCGCCACCCAAAACGTTCACATACGGGATGACCGATATGGTGCTGTATTTATGAGGAAAAATAATACTCTTAACAGCGAAAGATAGGAGGGAGCAGATGAGGGTCGGGATCATTGTGCATTCGAAGACCGGGAACACTCTGTCCGTTGCGGAATTGCTCAGGAAGAGACTGGAAAAGAACGGACATTCGGTCCAAATCGGAAAGGTGACGGTAAAAGGAGAGGTGAAACATGGGGATAAGAACATCGAGTTCACCAACAGGCCCAAGGTATCGGGATACGACGCGCTCGTATTCGGTTCCCTGGTGGAGGCTTTCTCACTGTCGCCCGTCATGAAGGCCTATCTCAAGGACCTCCCATCCCTTGAGGGGAAGAGGACGGCATGTTTTGTCACCAAGGCGCTTCCATTCGGTTGGACGGGAGGCACGAGGGCCCTGTCCCAGATGAAAAAGATATGCCGATCAAAAGGTGCATCTATGGCCAGCGAAGGTTACATCTCCTGGAACCCGCGCTACCGGGAAAAGCAGACCGGTGATCTTTTGGACCGGTTCGAAAAGCTGTTATAGATAAAGGACGGATGGTTTTTAACCGCACCGCCTGGGGGCAGGGGGATTAAGGTGAACAGCATGGCCCATCATAAATCCCCTTTCTTGCCGTTCACGTACTTCTTCTCATCACTGAAAAGGTCCTTCGGCCAGACGTAAGGTCCGTAATAGGTATGGGTATCCTCCTCGAAGTGATCGAAGTAGGGGTTCCCCTTCGTTGGATGTATGTACTCCTCCGTTCTACCGTCCACCACCACATATTCCCGTCTTACGGCCCCATTTACGGGGCCCTTCTGCTCCTTCAAACGTTTCAACTCCTCCGGCGTGGGGGGAAGCCTGTGTCTCGTCTTTCCCCTCACCGATGCGGCGGGCAGTCCCCTCTCCACCGGGATGCGCGAATGGACGGCCGGACCTCTCTTTCTCCTCCTCCTGAATGTCACCACGAACAGATAAGTCAACAGCATGAGGATTATCATGACCAGGAGCGTTATGACAGCCAGTGCCTCCTGGTCGGATATCAGGTCTTTTTCCTTCGGGCCCGTATCCGCTTTCTCTACCCCTCCGCTTTCGGTCCCGTTATCGCCTTTGAACTCCTCGATGATGACGAAGACCGATGCCCTGACAGGTGGGAATATGCCGTCGTCCACCTCGAAGACCAGTTCATGGGTGCCTACGGGCAAATAGACCTCCGAAAGGCGGCTGCCCGCTCCTATCATGTCCCCGTCCAGATACCACCTGGTGGTCACCATCTCCTCTCCGTCGGCATCGAAGAAGGCTCCGGTCAGGGCCCAGGGTATCCCCTCGCACCTGGCCGTCCCGTTGGCTGGATGTATAATCTCAACCCCCTCCGGGGGATCATTGACCGGACCCACCCTGACAAGGACATTCACGAGGGTGTTAGTCTCCCCGTCGTTAACTAGGAGTATGCCTCTGGCCTCCCCGTTCCAGTTCGCATCCGGAACAAGCATGACCCTGTAACCATCGATCTCTGGATCCACATTAGGTCCGAGATGGAACTCCAATCCCAGATCATCTCCGTCCGCATCGAAGAGGTCCGGTCCCAGATCGAGCTGGATCGGCATATCCTCGATCATATCTATCTCAAGAAGGGAGCCCCCGAGGAAGACCGGCGGGGAGTTCATTATCCTCACCTCTTCCCGGACATAACCGCTCTCGTTGATCCCATCGAACGTTGAGATCCCTACCGACCAGACCTCACCCTTTCGCGTCCTTTCGGAGGGAAGATCGATCCCTCCCGAGAGGTTCTGGGTGCCCTCCACCACAAGCTCCCCGTTCCGATACCAGAGATACCGATAGATCAGATCATCCGAGGGGGTCTCCAGGTCGTAGCCTTGTGAAACGAGGTTCACGTGGATCTCGTCCGTCGTCCTGGGTTCGGAGGGTATCAGATCTATCTCCGGGGGGATGGGGGGGTTGTTCTTCACCTCCATGGATGCCAGGCAGTAGACCGGTTCGCCTTGGGAGAGGTCCGATATTACCGCCCTCAACCGCCATAATCCAACGGGCGAATCGGAAGGCGGTAGAAAGCCCCATGTCAACGGGCCCGAGAGGTTCATGATGTGTGTGGAGGACCAATCGCTCGTATCGGGCCCCATATGCTCCACAACGACATCCAGATCCTCCAGGTGCTGAAGATCATCAGCCCCTTCCAGTCCCAGCAGGGCCATCTCGTTGCGGTGGACGGAAGGCCTCCCCGTGACCATTCCGGACACCACCGGGGGGGAGTCGTAAAAAAGTCCGAAACCCTGGAGGATGAACGGCGCAACACCTTCAGGCCCCGTCAGGCCGAACCGGATCATGACCGCCGGCACACCATGATCGATATCCCTCAGGAAACCTCCCACCCAGCGGACTATGGAGCGGTTCCCCGCAGCAGGCAGGGTCCATACATGGCACGAGTAACCGGAAATGGGGGAACCGTCCCTTGCGTCCAAAAGCTCCGCTCCGAATCCCTCGGGAACCTCGCCGGCCGGGCTCTCGATGAGGAGATGGTCCGGGAATCCGACCTCCGCCTCCACGGGTTCAATGGTCAGTGTGTCCCCCCGGGCGAATACGAGACTGCCGTTCACGTGTTCCGCGGAGCATGTGAGCACGTTATCGAGGTCTTCGAGGTCCTCGAAGAAGGGGAAACCGACCCTGTAGTCGACCTCAATACTCCCAACGGAAGGGGTAAAGAGACCGGACCCCTGAAAGGTCATCGATATTGCGATCCCATCGGTGGGTGATCCTGCGAACAGCCCATCGAGCCAGAGGCACCTCAGATAGGACCTGCCGTTGACCTCTCCCTCTTCCAGTTCTTCAAGGGATATGTTGCAAGCGGCCACACCCTCCAATGTACCCACCTCCAGTAAGATCCTGGTGGTGGGAAAAAGTGCGGCATTAAGACCTACCGCTGACCAGCTGGAGACCGCTGGAGGCGATATCCCCCTCAAAAGGACCTTACCCTCCGATTCATAGTCCCTCAGATCGAAAGAACAGATGTCGTGGCGGTCTTTTTCTTCCACCGCAAAAGACACGAACTCACCTCGCTCCGGCATGACGGGGGCGGTCAGGTTCCAACGGCATCCGGTCATATCGGGTGCGTACTCCTTCCATCCGACCGCGTCCTGGCTAACAGAACATGCAAGGGAACCGTTGCTCGTGTGTACCGCCATCAATGTAGTGTTATCGACAACGGATAGACCGAACGTCGACACGTTCACGGCAATGGGTGCCTGTCCGGACCAGTTCCCCCCGAGGTCCGTGGTGGCTGAGGCGTTCAGCCTCCCCTCGCTCAGGACCATCACCACTGCCTTTCCTCCGAAGAACACGGACCTCAGGCTGAGGGGAAGGGGGGTCGTGTTCAATGGAAGACTGGCCCCCTCCCAGGAGGTCCCATCCATCGTGACGGCATGGTTGATCACCCTGCCTGCAGAGGGCGTTATCGGGTCCGGTATTGCATAGATCACCATCGTGCCCTGCCCGCTGCAGGTAATGCTGAACTCCTCGGCGCTCTTTGTATCGGGTACCGATGATGGGGGCTGCCAACCCTCCCCCCGGTACCTCCTGTAATTCGTAATCGGCTTTTCGTTATCCTCCTTGTATATCAGATCGATCCGATCGTCGGTGCATGTCATCACGAGGTCTCGGACCCTCACATTGTTCAGCTCCAGGGACGGTTCGCCGGTCAGCCGGGTCAGGTTGGAAAGTGGTCCCTCCCTGACCTCCATGCGAGGGCGAAACCCGTGGCCATCCGGGATATATGATATTGCCAGGATGCATATATCCCCCCAGACCTCGAGTTCAGCAACTATGTTTCTGGTGATGCTTTCTATCACGGGGAAGGGTGCTGTCCATTCCCCGCCCGCATCGGATGAGGACCGCACCATGTATTCGTAAACGCCCGACCTCTTCACCACATAACCCTGGACGAGAGTATCGCCCCCCTGAGCCAGATCGTGAGTCGGCGTGGCGAATGGCTCGGACCCGGGGTCCACATCCGATACCACGGAGAACCGGCGGTCCCTTCTGCAAATAGTGAGGTTTCCCCCGCATACAGAGATGGAACGTGAGACATCGATCCCGGATGTGTCATCGAACTCGAACACCTTGGAGGTGGTCCCGTAATTCGATACAGGCTCTTTCCGGGGTTCTGCACCCGGCCCCCTGCCGGACAGAAAAGTACCGTTTTCGTCGGGTCCCAATTCATGCCCCTCACCGCCGGAAAGGAACATGGGGGGCCCGGATAGCGAGAAATTTGCGGTACCGCTTATCACAGCGGTCAGCATTATCGATGCGGAGAGGAGAGTAATGAACCTACCTGCCATTAAGTGGCCTTCCCCGGTACCCTTGCATCCCATACTGCCATATTTAAGACCTGCCAGATATAAAATCCTATTGCACATCTTCAGATCGAAAACGGATGATGAAAATAACTGGCATAGTGGGAATTCCACCCATTGCCGCAGTGCGGATCCATTCGACTTTACGCAGGGATGCGACGTCCGGTGGAAAATACGGCCGCCAACATTTATCTAGATTGTAAAGGATATGAGAGAGCATGGGGAAGAATAAGAACATCCTGGGGATCATTGCCCTGATCTGCGGGATACTTGCGGTGCTCTCATTTTCCGGGCTCTTCTTTGCCAGGTACCTCGCCCTTCTGGGACCGGTCCTTGCGTCGATCGCTGTCATATGTGGATATCTGGGTAGGAGGAAAAGAAAAAAGGGGCGGACCATGGCAACGGTGGGCCTTATCCTGGGGCTGCTCTGGTGGTGCCTCACCATCATACTCATGATCATCGGATCCTTAACGGGCTTCCTATCGGAGATCACATCCTTTACATAGCTTACACCGCCCTCCGGAAAAGGTTAATTACCGCCTGTGTATTGGTTGATTCCCGATGAAGCCATCGGCCGTTTTTCGGAGGGAACACGGGCCCTCCGATGATATGATCCCTTTCATTCGGAGGTATGACACGTGATCCGGGCCCGGGAAAGGGTCCGGGGGTGGCTGGACCTCGAGGACGGCACCACCTTCGAGGGGTACCTCTTCGGTGCCGGGTCCTGCACCGACGGCGAGGTCGTATTCAATACCGGGATGGTGGGCTACGTCGAGGCCATGACGGACCCGTCCTACAGGGGACAGGTCCTCGCCTTCACATATCCATTGATAGGAAATTACGGTGTTCCCGATGACGGAGACGGGATGTTCTCTTTCCAATCCGGGAACATACAGGCGCGCGGGATCGTCGTCCAGGAATACATCGAGGAGCACAGCCACTGGAGGGCCAAAAGGAGCCTCGGCGATTGGATGAATGAAGAGGGCATAACCGGAATAGGCGGTATAGACACCAGGATGCTGACCAAAATACTGAGGGAGAGGGGTACAATGCTGGGACGTATCAGGGACTGCCCGGATCCCGGTCCGTTCCAGGTCGAGGACCCCAACTCCGGGGACCTCGTATCGGAGGTCGCAACCGACGGTGTGATCGCTCACGGGGAAAACGGAGCACCCCATGTGGTCCTTGTCGACTGCGGGGCGAAAAATGCCATGCTGGAAGTCCTCTTGCGCGAGGGCGCTCGGGTGACCGTGGTGCCTTACGACCACGATTTCTCCACGATCCGATGCGATGCCTACCTGATCTCCAACGGACCGGGGGACCCCACCCGCTGTAAAAGGACCATAGATGAAGTTCGGGTGCTATTGAGGGATGACATACCGGTGTCAGGCATCTGTCTGGGCTGTCAGATCATCGCCCTTGCAGCGGGTGGTGGGACCTACAAGTTGAAGTACGGGCACAGGTCCCAGAACCAGCCTGTGATGGAGAAAAATTCGGGCAGATGTCTGATAACCAGTCAGAACCACGGCTACGCCGTGGACCCGAGTACGGTCCCCGAGGGTTGGGTAATCTCCCATACGAACCTCAACGACGGCACTGTCGAGGGGATAGCCCATGAGGAACTGCCTTTCTTCGGTGTCCAGTACCACCCTGAGGCTTGCCCGGGTCCCAAGGACCCCGGTAACTTCTTCGACCGCCTGATGGAGGTGGCCCGACATGGTTAGCAAGGTGCTGCTGCTTGGCTCGGGGGGCCTGAAGATAGGGCAGGCCGGGGAATTCGATTACTCCGGCTCCCAGGCGCTGAAGGCCTTGAGGGAGGAGGGCATCTCAACGGTCCTCATCAACCCCAATATCGCCACGGTCCAGACATCCGAACACATGGCGGACAGGATCTACCTTCTGCCGGTGGACCCCGAGACGGTCGAGAGGGTCATCGAGAGGGAGAGGCCGGACGGGATACTGCTTGGCTTCGGGGGTCAGACCGCGTTGAACGTGGGCCTCGATCTACATAGAACGGGGGTCCTCGAAAAATTCGGTGTATCGGTGCTCGGCACCCCCATCGAGGTCATTATGGACACGGAGGACCGGGAGAGGTTCATCGAGAGGCTGTCCGAGATATGTGTCAAGACCGCCAGGTCCCGAGCATGCTCATCCGTCGAGGACGTACTGAGTGCGGGGGAGCAGATCGGATACCCGGTCATGCTCAGGTCGGCTTTCTCCCTGGGTGGATTGGGGAGCGGTGTGGCCCACTGCAGAGAGGAGCTGGAGGGGATCGGCGGTTCCGCGCTTGCGAACGTACCCCAGGTCCTGGTCGAGGAGTACCTGGACGGTTGGAAGGAGGTGGAGTACGAGGTCGTCAGGGATGCGGGTGACAGCTGCATCACGGTGTGCAACATGGAGAACCTCGATCCCATGGGAATCCACACGGGCGAGTCGATAGTGGTGGCTCCGAGCCAGACCCTCACCGACGGGGAATACCACTCATTGAGGAAGACCGCTATCGACGTCGTGAGGCATCTGGGCATAGTCGGGGAATGCAACATACAATACGCGGTCTCACCTGACGGACCTGACTACCGGGTGATCGAAGTGAATGCAAGGCTGTCGAGGTCATCCGCCCTCGCATCCAAGGCCACAGGATATCCGCTTGCCTACGTCGCTGCAAGGTTGGCACTCGGAAGGAGGCTGCATGAGCTTGAGAACTCGGTGACAAGGTCCACGGTCGCCTTCTTCGAGCCCGCCATGGACTATGTTGTTGTAAAGGTCCCCAGATGGGACCTGGAGAGGTTCAGGGGCATAAGGACAAAGATAGGCTCCCAGATGATGAGCGTAGGGGAGGTCATGGCGATAGGACGCTCTTTCGAGGAGGCGCTGCAGAAGGCGCTGAGGATGATCGGAACGGGTATGCACGGGCTCGTACTGAACACGCTGGACTTCGGGGACATCGAACTTGAGCTCAGGGAACCGACCCACAGGAGGATATTCGCCATCGGAGAGGCCTTCTCCAGGGGTTACGATGCGGAGCGGGTAAACGAACTGACGGGAATAGACAGGTGGTTCCTGCACCGGATATTCAATATCGTCTCGACCTTAAAAGACCTTGAGGAAGAGGGGATCGGGGACCATGATCTGCTGAGAGAGCTCAAGAGGCTGGGTTTCTCCGATTATCAGATCTCGAAGGCCTCCGGCGTCCACATGGACGAGGTACGGAAGGCCAGAAAAAAGGCGGGGATCGTGCCCGTTATAAAACAGATAGATACCCTTGCGGGGGAATATCCCGCCATCACCAACTATCTCTACATGACCTATTCGGGCACCGAAAGCGATGTCTCTCCGAGGGCCGGGGCGGTCATGGTCCTCGGGAGCGGCTCATACAGAATAGGGTCGAGCGTCGAGTTCGACTGGTGCGGTGTGAACGCCGTGATGACGGCGAAAAAAATGGGTTACCGGACCGTAATGGTCAACTGCAACCCGGAGACCGTCTCCACGGATTACGACATCTGCGACCGCCTCTACTTCGAGGAGCTCACCTTCGAGAGGGTACTCGACATATACGAGTTCGAGCTCCCCGACGGAGTTATCGTCTCAATGGGGGGTCAGGTTTCCAACAACCTTGCCCCGAGGCTCAACGAGAAGGGGGTGAGCATACTCGGGACCTCCTCGGTGGACATAGACCGGGCGGAGGACAGAAACAAGTTCTCGTCCCTTCTGGACGATCTTGACATCGACCAGCCCCCCTGGAGGGAGGCTGCCTCACTCGAGGAAGCTCAGGAGTTCGCGGGGGAGGTGGGTTATCCGGTCATGATAAGGCCCTCCTACGTGCTCAGCGGAGCCGCCATGGCGGTGGTGTTCGACCATACGACCATGAGGTCGTACCTTACCAGGGCAACGGAGGTGAACCCCTCCACCCCGGTGGTGATATCCAAGTTCATAGAGGACGCAAAGGAGATCGAGTTCGACGGGGTGGCCAGGGAAGGCGAGATACTGGTCTATGCCATCGGCGAGCACATAGAGAACGCCGGGGTCCACTCAGGGGATGCCACTGTGGTCATACCGCCGCAGAGGCTGTACGTCGAGACCACCCGGAGGATCAAGAACTGCGCCGGAAAGATCGCCCGGGAGCTGAAGATAACGGGGCCTTTCAACATACAGTTCATAGCCCGAGAGAACAGACTGAAGGTGATCGAGTGCAACCTCAGGGCATCGAGGACATTCCCTTTTGCCTCCAAGGTCCTGAAGGTGAACTTCATAGATATCGCGACCAGGGCGATCCTGGGTGAGGAGGTCGCGCCCGTAAATGTCTCCTCGCTCGACCTCGACCGGGTGGGTGTCAAGGCCGCTCAGTTCTCATTTCAGAGGCTAAAGGGTGCGGACCCGACGATGGGGGTGGCCATGGCCTCCACCGGGGAGGTGGGATGCATTGGTTCGGACATGGAGGAGGGGCTGATGGCGGCTCTGAGGTCCGTGGGATTGAGGATAGGTAAAAGGACGGCGCTGATATCAACGGGGCCCCCCCTGACCAAAGCGGCATTCCTTCCAACCCTGGTCAAGATGAGGGAGATGGGATACAGATTCTACGCAACCTCGGGCACAGCACGTTTCATAAGGGCGAACGGGCTCGAGGCCGAAACGTTGAGATGGCCTCTCGACAAGGTGGAGCCGAACTCGCTGGATTATATCAAAGAGGGCAGGATCGGGATGGTGATCAACATACCCAAGAGCAACGAGGAAGAGGAGCTATCGAATGATTATCTGATAAGGAGGACCGCAGTCGAATGCGGGGTCCCCCTTCTAACCAACCTTCAGCTGACACAGAGGTTGATGGAGGCCATGGAGCAGAAGGGGTCCGATATCCCGATAAAGGCCTGGGACGAATATTGAGCACCGGCCTTTCGTAACTTATTTAAAACGGGCACCTCGGACCTGTTGCATATCCTGCATCCGTTGGAAGGTAGAGGCGGGATGGGTGCGATCATCTTCAAGACGAACAAGGTACGCGCCCCATGATAAAAAACACTTTTTAAGGATTCGTTCAATCCCAGTCCTCGACCTCGTCAGGTTCGCTCATTCCCCTCATGGAGACATCCTTCATATCGGTCGGTGCGACGATTATGTGCCTTCTGTCCCTCTCGTGCACCCTTATCACGTACTCGCTGAAATTCAGTTTATCGAAGAACCGATCGGTCCCCTTGACATACAGGTTATGCATGAGCGAGTAAAGGGCAACGACCAGGAACAGGCCCGGATAGACGAGCGGGACGATCATCAGAATAAGTATCACCGCCCAGAACACCTGCTCCAGTTCGCCACCGGAACCGATCTGCAGGAACACACCGATGAACGCCCCGAGGGCGCCAATTCCCATCACCCCCCTGAAGACCTCGCTGAGCATCGTTCCCAGGTATCTTATCTCGGCACCCCTCTCCCTGGACTGCCTGATCCAGACGATGTTGGAATCGTAGAGTATCTGAAGTGGTACTATCACGAAGGTCATGACAGGTGCCAGGAAGATGAAGAGCATGTTCTGGGCGGTCCAGAACTGGTTCGGATTGGATATGTTGTAGGATGCAAGGGACATCATGAAGAACATGAGGAAAAGGGGCGTTATGGATGTCTCCAGGACGAAATCCATGTAGTTCTTCTTGGAGAACCGCAGTTTACCATTCTTGAGTTTCTTCTGTATCGGAAGCGGTTTCCTGATGACGCAGAGGCCCTTACCGACGACGGGAAGCCTGGAACCCAGTTTTATCAGGGGCGGAAGCAGAAGCAGGGACAGGGCGCCCATCGATATCCAGGCAATGGCGCCCAGGACCACCGCCGATAGCATCATGAACGGTAGCACGGGCCCTATCGTCAGCGTGAAGATAGACATTATGGAAAAATGGAGAAGGAACATCCAGACCATGAACATGAATATCATGGATTTCTTGAGCTCGAACTTTCTCTTTGTTATCCTCTTCATTACAAGCCTCAGAATTACAGCGGCCAGTAGAAGGAGCAGAAAGGTGATCAGGAAGGGACCCAGGCAGGTGAAGATCACTATGACCTGCATGTAAAGAGGGCTGCCCCCGAATATCCCTTCCACCTTCACCTCCACCGTATCATTGTCGAACTCGTCACTATCCAGGTCGTGGCAGATGAGAACTACCGTGTATGTGCCGTATTCCGAGTAGTTATGGGATACCTCCCGCCCGAACTCGGGTTCGCTCCCGTCGCCGAAGTTCCAGATGTATACAAGGTTGCCGTGGTCCACCGCCTCGAACTCGATATCCTCGTCCGGGGAGTAGCTCTCCTCGGAGAGGGGGGATATCTCAGCGAAACCCTTTTCTCCAATGCCCGTAACGACCGATATGGGCATGACCAGGATGGATATTAAAAGCAAAAAACCTGCGGTTATCGATATTCTTCCGGCCATCCCCCTCATAGCTATCTGATATCAACATCTTGATATTTCCAGTTGTCCCCGGGGAGAAAGATACCCCTCCCCCGATTTGGGAGGAGGGGGTCCGCTACTTTTTCACTGCCCCTGCTCAGGTGAGGGGAGGTTCGCCGTGGAGGGTGGCGGTTGATATGCCTGCGGAACCTGGCCTATCTGCGGTTGTGGCTGCTGAGGTGCCGGGGCAGGCGCGGGTGATGGCTCCGGGGAAGTCGGAGTCAGGGGCTGGGCAGGGGGTGCTTGGGTCTGGGGAGCCGGTTGTGGAGGCATCTCCTCCTGCTGCTCCGCCGCAGGAGGCAGGGCCCTGTCCTGCGAAATGTCGACACCCTGAGCGGCCGGCAGCGCAGTTGACATGTCCTGCGGCATCGGCAGGCCGCCCTGTGCCAGCGGTGCCAGCTGAGCGGTCGAGGTGATCTGCTCCCAAGAGACCGAGGGCATGATCCTCTTCACGTTCCTCACCGACCTTATCCTGCTCTCCGCCTTGTCCTTCCTGCTCTTGACCACCATCATGGTGATCAGTATCGCCAGGATTAGTGCTATCAATATCACCCACAGGGGCCACATGCTGGAGTCGAAGAAGTTCATGCTCTCCTCCTCCTCTCCCCCCCCAAGAGATACGGGCTTGCTCTTTGGATTTGTGGGATCGGTCCTGTTGTTGTATTCCTGGAGGTTCGTGAACCCGTCCCCGTCCGGATCCTCATCCGCGTCCTTAGTCTCGTAGTCAAGCCCCTTCGTTCCATCGCCCATCCGATCGTATTTGATCTCATACCAGTCCAGTACCAGGTCCCCGTCGGTGTCGGCGATCTCTTCCTCCTTCTCATGCTTTTCCACGTTCAGCTCGAAGGAGTACCTTACTAAATTGTTCGCCGAATCGGTTATCTCCAGGGTTATCGTATAGGAACCCGCCTCCAGGTTCTTTATAAGAACGAGGCCTCCCTGACCGAACTCCTCGTTGTCGAACTTCTCCGGCACCGGGTTGATCTTCCATGTGAAATCCATGGCCCCCTGGCCGTCCGGGTCGGTCGATTCCCTCGCATCGAAGGTAATTGTCTCGTTGTCAAACCAGACCCTGTCGTCCGTCGGCGAGGTCACCACCGGTATCGGGTATGTGTTTATCTTTATGTTGTATTCCGGCGATAACCTCAGTGAATTACCCGCAAGGTCCCTTGCCCTGACCTGTACGTAATTATCGTCTCCCCTGTCCAGGTCAAGGGTCAGGCTGACCTTGACCTCCTCGCCGTCCTCGGCATCCTTGTAGGGCTTCCACGGGGTCCACTTGCTGGTCCCCCTTGTGGTGAACCTGTACTCGATGCTGCTGGCGTCAACTCCCGAGGATTGGCCCGTTTCCGTCCCGACCATATCCGTGATCTCTATCTCTATGGTCTGTGTCGTATCGAGCTGATACTGGTCCTGAGAGGGCCTGAGTAGGTTCATCCGGACCTGTTCCGAGTCTATCCAGACGTTGTGGGCATCGGATTCCCGCCAATCGTTACCGGCCAGGTCCTTTGCCCTGAACTTGATGAAGTTCTTCTTCCCGTTCTGGAACCATCCCTGGACCACCACCCTGAGTGAATTCCCGGGAAGATAGGTATCCTGTATCTGGATCCAGTCAAGGTCCTCACCGACCACGCCGGCCTTCCCCTCAGTGGACACCACGTATTCTATGGACAG
>Ga0272443_10003220_pt1 | contig 19511 bp, 30 predicted proteins | sample SSMAcet12_FD_193581 | JGI IMG/M metagenome (GOLD analysis project Ga0272443, IMG submission 193581) | Marine sediment archaeal communities from Little Sippewissett salt marsh, Falmouth, MA, United States - SSM-Acet-12 | ecosystem: Environmental > Aquatic > Marine > Wetlands > Sediment ... | reverse complement strand
CTTTATGCTTATATGGGTCTATTTTCATCCAGTTTTCAAAAGTGCTCAAACTTTATATAGAGCTTGAACAAATGTTGACAAGATTTACACCCCAAGAAACCGATAAGTTATCCGAACGCCCACGCCGGGAGTCGAACCCGGGTTACCTGCGCGACAGGCAAGTGTCATAGCCGTTAGACCACGTAGGCTTATGTATAAAATATCTATATGAAATTTATTTTTAAACCTTACTACATAAGGAAAACTTAAAAACATGCTTTAATTTATTATTTTATGCGTTTGAAGAATGATTTTATAAAGAGGTTAAATACATCCATAACTATTTTTTTAATATTATTTTTAGTTTTTATTAGTGTTTATTTTTTTATGTCTGTGAATACAAAAATAAATTCTATTGATGTTTTTTTAAATTCTCTTAAATCTGTAATTCAAGATACAGACAATCTAAACATTATTATTCAAGAACTTTCTGGAGTTTATTTCTTTTTTATATCTCAGCTTGTTGTATTTGCATTTTCACTTATTTTTCTTTTAATTGCATTTTGGTATACAACTCAAAAATACTTAATTATGAAAAAAGATTCTTTAATTGACCCTCTTACAAAAATTTACAATAGAAGAGCTGTATTTTTTGCATTAAATCGTGAGCTAAAAAGAACCCAAAGATACAGACATCCAACAAGTATTGCAATGATAGATATTGATTTTTTTAAAAAATATAATGACACAAACGGGCATGTTGCCGGAGATAGATTATTAAAAAGATTTGCAAAGATTTTCAGAGATACTTTAAGAGAATATGATATTTATGGAAGATATGGTGGAGAAGAATTTATTGTTGTTTTTCCTGAAACTAAACTAAAAAATGCTGTTTTAGTTTGTGAAAGATTAAGAAAGTTAATTGAAAAAACAAAATTCTATCATCAAGAAAGACTTCCACATAAAAATGTGACTGTTAGTATTGGAGTTGCAGAAGTTAAAGGCAAAAAAAGAATGAAAAAAGAAACTTTAATTGAAAATGCAGACGAATGTTTATACAAAGCTAAAGAATCTGGAAGAAATAAAGTTGTTTATGAATAATTAATCTTTTTCTTTGTGGCTATCTACACTTTTATATAATGCACTTTCGTAATCATTAGGTCTTCCTAATTGCTTATTTCTATAATTTTTATATAACTTTAATGCAATTAACCCTATTCCAAAAAAAATTCCTGCTCCCAATGCAATTTCTAATCTGCCCCATCCAATATCTCGTTGTTTTGGCTCTACAGCTTGATAAGGAATTTCTACTATAAAATAATACAGAATTAAAGTTTTTTAAGATTTAGGTGTTTTAAAATAAACAATTATGCTGTAGATAATAGCAAGGTTATCAGAATCTACTATTAGCCTTTTGAGCCAATGCAATTTCCTGTTGAACATCTAAATCCCTTAGTGCTCTAGTTAATCTACCTTTGCCATATTCATCAGAAGGCAACATTCTTACTGTTCCATCTGGTAAAGTATATCTATCAATTATTCTCTGGGTAGCTCTTTGAAAAGGAGTTAGTTCATAATCTTCATCCATTTCTTTAAGAATTAATTTTAGTTAATAAATTTTCCTATTATAAAAACAAAACTCCTCCAGGTCCAAGATATATGGGCGATTCTAACAAGTAATCTTCTTCATACCATTCATATAACTCTGCAATACTTTAGGAATATTAATACTTCCATCCTTGTTTTGATTATTCTCTACTAATGAAATCATTAATCTTGTCAGTGCTAATCCACTTCCATTAAGAGTATGAACAAATCTTAATCCTTGTTTACTTTGATATCTTAAATTCATTCTTCGTGCTTGAAAATCAGTACAATTTGAACATGAAGCAGCTTCAAGATATTTTTTTCTTGCAGGACTCCAAACTTCTAAGTCATAAGTTTTTGCAGATGCAAATGAAGCATCTTCACTAGCAAGAATAATTTTTCTATAAGGTAATCCAAGCAACTGCAATAATTTTTCTGAATATAAAGTCATTTCTTCTAATAAATCCCAAGAATCTTCTGGCTTACATACATACACCATTTCTACTTTTTCAAATTCATGCACTCTAAATAATCCTTCTTCTCCTGCACGTCTTCCAGATTCTGTTCTATAACATTGAGTAAATGCAACATTTTTTTTAGGAAGTTCTTTTTCTTTAAGAGTTTCTCCAGCATAAAGATTAGTTACTGGAGCTTCAGCAGTAGGAATAAGATACATTCCTTCTCTTGTCTTATATAAATCTTCTTCAAACTTAGGAAGATTTCCAGTTCCAAATAATGTTTGAGCATTAACAAGTTGAGGAACATTTACTTCAACAAACCCATTTTTATTATGAAAATCTAACATAAAATTAATCAATGCTCTCTGTAGTCTAGCTAAATCTCCTTTAAGTAAATAAAATCCACTTCCAGCGAGCTTAGCTCCTCTTTTCATATCCAAACCCTTTAATAATTCAACATGATTTTTCACAGGAAAACTAAATTTAGGAATCTTGCCCTCTTTAGATAATTCCTTATTCTTACTTTCATCCCCAATAGGAACTGATTTATCTTGAAAATTAGGTATACCTGCCATTAAATCAAAAATCTCTTTTTCTAATTTCTTTCTCTTTACTTCTAATTTCTCAACTTGTTCAGGAATTTTCTTTGCATCTGCAATTTCTTTTTTAGCACTTTTTCCAGCTTTTTTTAATTCATTTATTTTTTTAGAAATATCATTTCTTTTTTTTCTAAGAGCATCTTCTTTATATTTTATTTTTCTCCAATCTTCATCTAATTTAAGAATCTTATCAACATCAATATCATAACCTCTTTCTTTTACACTTTTTTTAACAAGTTTAGGCTCTTCACGCACCACTTTTATATCTATCATAATCTCAATAAAGAAATATTGTATTTAAATCTTATGAGTTTTTTAAAAAGTTTTAAAAACACTCTCAACTAATAAAAAATATGACAGAGGTGTTTCAAGAAATTAGCAATGCTCTTTTATCAACATATCAAGGAATAAATTCAATTCTTCCTGTTTTTGCTCAGAATTTTTTTAAATTTCTTTTAATTGCTTTATTAATTGTAGTTTATTCTATTTTTGTATGGAAATTTTACCAATCAGTTTCAAGAAAGAATCTAGTTAAATTAAATCTAAATCAATATAACAAAGTCGAACATTCAGGTCTAGCAAAATTATTAGCAGTTGTTTTTTACTTTTTTGAATATCTATTAATACTGCCTTTTTTCATATTTTTATGGTTTGCATTTTTAACTTTATTTTTAATTTTTTTAAATGAAGGTTTATCAACTAGCGCATTATTAATTATCTCAGGAACTCTAATAACAGCAATTAGAATCACTTCATATTATAAAGAAGATTTAGCAAAAGATATAGCTAAATTAATTCCCTTTACTCTTTTAGGTATTTTTTTATTAAGTCCTGACTTTTTTTCAATAGAAAGAATTTTAGGAGTATTTAGTGAAATTCCCTTATTATTTGAACAAATATTCTTTTACTTTTTATTAATTTTTATTATTGAATTAGTTTTAAGAATTTTTTCTTTTATTTTTGGTTTTTTTCAAGTAGAAGAAAAATCTTAAGTTATAGAAATTCTATATTTTTTACAATATAGCCTTACTTGTCCTAGACTTATTTTTTTACCAGAATCTCTTGAAATTATTTCTGCTATTTTTTGATAATCTCCTTTTGCTTGTTTAATAATTTGCTCCCATTTTAAAAAACCAGAACCTCTATGATTATAAACTGCTGTTTCAATTACTTTTTCTATACCAGAATCTAATCTTCCCATAATTAATCAAATAAAATTTAAATCAATTTCTCTCGATTTCAGGATGTGTATGCCCTCTTGCAAATCTTTGTTCAAGCATTTGAATATGCTTTTTCTTTTCTTCTGCATATTTTTCTTTACTTACCTTAAGATGTTTAACCATATCTGCAAGATATTGCCCTCCTAAAAAATGAGGAGTTAAAACATAAGATGCTCCTTTTTTATATAAATCAAATGCATCCTCTATTGAATGCGCTCTAACAATAACAATTGCATCTGGATTTATTCCTCTTATTGTTTCAATTAATAATTCATTTGTTTCAAAATCAGGAACAGTTGATACAGCTAGTTTTATTTTATCTAAAGGAAGCTCTTCTAATAACTCAGGATCATACACATCTCCATATAAACAAGGAATTCTCATTTTAGTTAAATCTGCAATTGTATCTGGATTAAAGTCAACAACAAGATATTTTTTATTTATTTTCTTAAAACTCCTTAACATATTAAATCCAATTCTATTATATCCAAATAAAATAGCTTCATATCTTTTTCCAATTTTTCTTTCTCTTTTAATTCCTTTTCTTTCAAAAATTGATGCAAATTTAGACATTACTGAATAAAATTTATTTGAATGAATTATCATATAAGTTGACAAAGTTATAGTTAAAATCAATGTCAAAGTTATTGTGGATAAAAGTTCAGAACCTATGTGCCCTAAAGAAACTCCTAAAGCCAACACAATTATTGAAAACTCTGAAATTTGTGCCAAAGTAGTTCCTACTAAAAAAGTTGTTCTTTTTGTATATCCAAAAATTCCAGTTAAAACCATTAAAATCAATGGTTTTAAAACTAATGCAATTAAAGACAACACTAATGCACTGGTTATTATTGTTCCTAAATTTGAGATTTTTATATTTAATCCTAAAATTATAAAAAAGATAATTAAGAAAAAGTCTCTTAATGGACGAATCTTTGAACTTATTTCTGTGCTATAAGGAGAAATAGACAAAATAACTCCTGCAATTAATGCGCCAATTTCAATTGAAAATCCTCTCCATGCAAATAAAGCAGCAACTAAAAAAGCCCATGAAATTGAAAATAAAAACAATAATTCCTGTGACTTTGCAATGCTTTTTGTAACTCTTGGAAGTATAAAAATTCCAATTAAAAATAAAACAATAACTAATCCTAATCCAGATAATAATCCTTGGACTGCAAAACTTGTCCAAGAAGCTCCATTATTTATTGAAGAAATAAACATTAAAACTCCAACAGCAACTAAATCCTGAACAATTAAAATACCAATTGAAATTTTTCCATATAAAGAATCTAATTGTTTTTGATCAGACAATAATTTCATTATAATAATAGTGCTTGAAAAAGATAGTGCAATACCAACATAAGTAGAGGATATAACATCAAAATTCAATAGAAAAAAAGAAACAAAAAATGTTGCTCCAAAAGTAAATAATATTTGCAAACTTCCAATTATTAAAGAAGAGGTTCCAATTTCTTTTATTACTTTAGGATTTAAATGTAATCCAACCATAAAAAGCAAAAAAGCAATTCCTAATTCAGAAAAAAAATGAATAGTTTCTGTTGATGCGCCTGCTTGAAGAATAAAAGGACTAATAATAATTCCTGCTACAATATATCCAATAATTACTGGTTGCTTGAAAATCTTAATGATATATGAAACTATAAATGCAACTAAAAGTATGATAGCTAATTGAATAAATAACGGATTCATTTTCCTCTTTGTTTATTATAGTAATTAAGCATATAAAAAGGTTTTTAAACTATTTTTGAAATTTATTCCTATGCCAAAAGTAAGAATAAAATTAAATAGCACTGAAATAGAAATGCTTAATGAAATTTGCAATTCTATAAAAGAAATGGCAAAAAATTCAGGAATAGTAATTAGCGGTCCAATTCCACTTCCAACTAAGAAACTTAAAGTCACTACAAGAAAATCTCCTTGTGGAGATGGAACAGCTACTTTTGACAGATATGAAATGAGAATCCATAAAAGATTAATTGACTTACCAGCAAATGAAAAAATTCTTCATCACATTATGAGAATGAGAATTCCAAAGTCAGTTAATATTAAAATTGAAATGAAAGATTAATTTTTTCTATTTCCTAAATCATCTACAAAAACAGAATCTAATGAATGTGCATCAGGATATTCCTTTTCAAGATAACTTTTCATTATTTCATTTCCTTGTGAGCGCATATTTCTTAAACCAGCTAATGTAAATTTCCCTAATTCATAAAAACTTTTACCAACAACTATTGTGGAAAGTAAAGCTATTCCTGAACCTGCAATTGTAGCAGATAAATCTTCAGAAGAATAATATTGAGCTACTCCAGCTGCAATACATCCAACTAAACTCCCTCCAACAAAAAAAATACTATTGCCAATAAAATCCATTATAGAAGCATGAAATCTTCTTTCATAACTAACTTCTTCTATAGTCATTCTGGATATTCTTGCTTCTTCTTCTAGACTAATCATAATTATTTTATTAAATTAAGAGTTATAAATTTATATGTTAAAGCACATAATTGTTTATAAATATTGAATTGTATTTTTTATAATGGAAAAAAAAGGTGCTTTCATTCCAGTATTAAATGTGAGTGGAGAAAACATTCCTGAAGCTTGGGAAAAGGCATATTTAACTCTTCATGAAAAAGGACTTTATCATAAGAGAGATGATTCTAAAGAAGATGGAAATCCAAATCTTGATTCTGCTATGACTATTGAAATAAGAAATCCTGATGCTGATCCTTTTGGACATAGAGCTGGAGGAAGTACTGCTAATGAAGATTCTTTAATGGATTATTTATATGAAATGATGGGTGCAAAACCTGCTCATTTATGGATAAAAGACTTTAGTGACCCAAAAGATATGAGATGGGAATATAATTATTTTGCTTCTCTTTCACAATGGGGAGAATTTCTTCCTAAGGAGCAATCTCAAGGTTCAATCAATCAATTAGATACTATAGTTGAAAAATTAGCTAAAAATCCTTCTACTAGAAAAGCTCAAGCAATTACTTGGGATCCAAGAAGAGATTTATCTGCAAGCCATACTCCGTGTTTACAAAGAATTCATCCTTTAATTGTTACAGATGCAGAGGGAAATCCTAGTTTTGATATGCAATATACTTTTAGAAGTAGAAATGTAGCAGATGCTTCATTTGGAAATATATTAGGCCTTTATGTTTTAGGATGTGATATAAGAGATAAATTAGAAAAAAGACTTGGAGTAACAATGCCTATGAGAATGGTAGATAAAATAGACTCATTTCATGTTAATGGAAGAACTATTAAAAGATATAATCAAAATGTTGAAATGTTTAAGAAAAGAGTTGAAAATGGTGAATGGAAAGAATTAGGAGACAGAACCTACACTAGAGAAGAGATTGTAGAGGGATTAAAATATTACAGGTCCTTAGTTGAAGGAAAAATATTAGAGCAAACTAAAAAACGTTTTAAAGGAACTGATGATGAATTTGATGCTGAAAGACAAAGAGTTCAGAACATAGGGGATAGAATCTTTTATTTATTAGAAAAATATGCTCCACAATAAAAATGGTTTTAAAAAAAATTCAAATTAAAGAGATGTTTGATGAAAATCAACTAAAATCTAGACTTAGAAAAGTAAGATTAAAAGGATTTCCTGATGTTAGAATTTATGAAGATGCAAATATTTCTATAAGGCCTTTTACTCCTCAAAAAATTAAACAGAATATTTTTACTCCTCAACCTACTGTTTATAGAAGAGGTTATTTAGATAGAGTAGAAACTATGGAAAAATTGTTTCAAGATAAAGAAATTGATCCTTTTAATCTAAAAGGAGGAATAGATTATGTTGCTGTTGATGAAAATGGAGAAGAAACAGAATGGACTTTAATTCCTCCTGTTATAGAAATGATTCCTGTTGTTTTTGATGGTCTTGGATTAAATTATTCTGAATTATTATCTCCTGAACTTAGAGAAAAAATAAAAGCTGAAGGGCACAGATTAAATGCAGATGTAAGAGAATTAGCTTATAATGAATATATTATGGGAATGCAAACCATTCCCCTTATTTGTGATGGTTCTCACAGAATACATTCAAATCTTGAAAAAGGAGTAACTCAAAACTTATTAGTTATTGATGGTCCAAAAAAAGGTTTTCCGTATTATGCAGCTCCAAAACCATATAGTGAAGTTCATGTTGAAGATGAGCGCCCTAAAGGCGGAGGAAAAGATAAAATCCATGTGTTAACAGAACCAGGACATAAACTTCTTTATAGATTATTTCCAACTGGAGGAATTTTAAGTGGAACTGTCAGACCAGGAAAAAAATAATATTTCTAGAATTGGATTTGACTTAGATAATACATTATATCCCTCTACTCCCGAGATGCAATCAAAAATTAGAGAGAGAATTTATGAAATATTATCTAAAAAATTAGATATTGAGGTTGAAAAAGCTAAAGAATTATTTGAAGAAAATTATAAAGGACAATACCAATGGAGTCATTCTGGAACCAGAACTGTTCAACATCTAGCTGAACAATATGGAAAAATCATTGAAATAGATGTTGTTCAAGTTGCAATGGAAACTGCAGATATTTTAGATTTTATTAAACCAAATAAAAAAGTTGTTTCTATGTTTGAAAAATTATCTAAAAAACATGGATTAGATTTAATTACTGGCTCAAATCCTGAACCTGCAAGACAAAAATTACAAAGAATTGGACTAGATCCAGATATATTTGGATGTTTTTTTGCCAATGCAGGTTCCAAAACAAGTGGAGAAGTATACCAAAGGTGGTTAGATAAAATAAAATTTCCTGCATCTAAACTTCTTTATGTTGGAGATAATGTTAAACAAGATATTCTTGCTCCTCAAAGACTAGGCATTAAAACATGTTTAGTTGGAGAACAAAGACCAGAAGCAAGATTATGGATACCAAATATCTTAGATTTAGAGAAAATTTTAATGTCTTAGAATTATTCCAAAACCACCCATTTTTCTTTGAAACATTTCTCTATATAAATCATTAAGGTTTCTTGTCTTTATTCCACCTTCAGGGTCCAGAAGAGTTAATTCGTCTTTTTGAAATCTCTGCACTAATAAAACATGCTTGATTCTTGTTCCTGGAACAGCAACAACAACATCTAATCCTCGCATTGTTGATTCATTTAATAAAAAATCAGGTTCATTAAATGGAGTTGCATTATAATCATAATGCTCAAAATTAAAACCACGCAATCTTAGAAACTTCTTCACTCCTTTTGTTAGTGTTCCATTTTCATCTGTGCCAAGAGCTAATGCAATATCTCTTTGCTCTTCATGAATATCATATCTTCTTAATACTGCTTGCAAACAAGCAGGAAAACACCAGTACTTCTCTTCTTGTCTAGAAAGATTATACCTCATTTTATATATGTTGAAATATAATATTCTTTAAAAATAAGATTGTAATAGAATTTATATGATAAAAGAGTTGCCAGAAAAAAGACTTGGTGAAAGACCTTCATTTGATGAGACATTTATGGTTAAGGCTATTGTAAATGCTAGACGTTCTTCTTGTTTTAATGTTCATGCAGGCAGTGTTCTGGTTGATATAAATGATAAAAATGAAATTGGTGGAGGATATAATGGTGCTCCTCCTAGAGAGCCATCTTGTTTGGAAGTAGGTTATTGTGAAAAAGAAAGAGTTACAGATCAAGAATATGGAGAGACTCATGGAACTGGAACTTGCATAGGAGTTCATTCAGAAGTAAATGCCTTAGCACATATAATAAAGTTAGCGCAGATTCCTTTTGCATTATATACTACAATTTTCCCATGTAATGATTGTGTAGGTAATCTACTAGCCTATAAAAAATTCAAAAAACTTGTGTTTAAATCAGAATATAGTAAAAAAGATGGGCTTGAAAGAAAGTTAAAAAGACTAGAAGATAGTGGTGTACAAGTTTTACATTTAGATTTAAGTCCAGAAAGATTTCTAGATATATATTGGAATGAACCTCCAGCAAAGTTTACTATCTGGTCTCCAGAACAAAGAGTTAGAATTACGAGTTATTTAGAAAGATTAAACTTACAACAACAAGATTAACTTTTTATACTCTTATTTATTTCTTAAAATATGAAAAAGAGGACAATCGCAATATTTATAATAATATTATTTTTAGTATTAACAATATTAGGTATTAAGAAGATGACATCAGAAAAAGTTTTATTAGATACAAATCAAGGAAAAATTGTTATTGAATTATATGAGAATATGCCAATAACAGCAGGGAATTTTAAAAAATTAGTAGAGCAAGGATTTTATGATGGAGTTATTTTTCATAGAATTATTCCTAATTTTATGATTCAAGGAGGAGATCCAACTGGAACAGGAACAGGAGGACCAGGATATACTATTCAAGATGAATTTGCAAATCCAGTTCATTCAAACAAACGAGGAACAATTTCAATGGCAAATGCAGGCCCAAATACAGGAGGAAGTCAATTCTTTATTAATCTTGTAGATAATACTTATCTGGATTCAAAACATCCAGTATTTGGAGAAGTTGTTGAAGGAATGGATATTATTGATAAAATAGCAGAAGTTGAAACAAATGCAATGGATAAACCAATAGATGATATTAAAATAATAAAAGCAAGAATTTTATAAATGGCAAAAAAATTTAAAAAAGTAAAAGATAAAAAAAGTGATTTAGTTTTTGTAGGTTGTTTATTTCTAGGACTTGGAACTGGAATGTATTTTGGAAATGTAGCTGTTGGAGTCCTTATTGGATTAGGTGTTGGTTTTATTACAAAAGCTATTTTAATGAAAAAATAATCAAAAGATTTAAATATAAATTTTTTTATTAAAAGCTATGGAAAAAGACATTGGTAAAATAAAAAAGAACGACACTAACGACATTGTTGTTAGAGTAGACGACTTTGGTGGAAAAAGAGGTTTAACAATTCGGGAGTTTGTGACTTCAGATAGATACACTGGTTTTACAAAAGCAGGTGTTAGAATACCTTCAGGCGAATTTCAGAAATTCAAAGAAATGATTAATTCAATTCCTGAAGAAGATATGAAAGAAGAAGTTGTTGCTGAAGAACCTGCATCTGAAGAATCTGGACAAGAATCACTACCGGATTATTAAAAAAATGAGAAAAAAAAGTTGGATAACAATAGCGCTAGTTATAGCAGTATTAGTTTTATCTTTAACTATAATTCTTAGAGGTTCTAATTCTAGTGTTGAAAAAGAAACAGCAAAATGCATTGGCTCAAAAGCAGTTTTATATGTTCAATTAGGTTGCGGTGCTTGTGAAACTCAAGAAAAAATGTTTGGGAATAATCTTGAATATATTTCAAAAATAGATTGTTTTTATGAAAGAGACCTTTGCATTGAAAAGCAAATAAGAGGAACTCCAACATGGATTATTAATGAAGAACAATACCTTGGAGTAAAAGATATTCAAGAATTAAAAGAGTTGACTGGATGTTTACAATAAAAATAAATGGCATTTTTTAATGGATTTAATTTTGTAAAAATAACTTCTTTAGCTTTAGCTGATTCTGTTAATCCCTGCGCTATTGCTGTTTTAACAATGGTGCTTGTTGCTATTTTGGCTTCTAATCCTGAAAAAAGAAAAAGAGTTCTTTATGCTGGGCTTTCATTTATTTTAGCTGTTTATATTGGATATTTATTTTATGGAGGAATTATAATCCAATTTTTTAATTCATTTGCAGAATTTTTAAGACATGGTTCAGGAATAATCTATAAAGGACTAGGAATATTTGCAATGATTTTAGGAGCTTTAAATATGAAAGATTATTTTTATTATCAACCAGGAGGAGTTGCAACTGAAATGCCTCTTGCAATGCGCCCTTATGCAAAATTAATTATAAATAAAATAACTTCTCCACTTGGAGCATTTTTTATTGGATTTTTAGTTACTGTATTTTTATTACCTTGCACAATTGGACCATACATAATCGCATCTGGATTATTAGCTGAATTAGGTTTTATAAAAGCACTTCCTTGGTTATTATATTATAATCTATTATTTGTTCTTCCTATGGGAGTTGTAGTTGGACTAGTTTCTTATGGATTTAGAAAAGTTAGTGAAATCTCAGGATGGAAAGAAAGAAACATCAGAAGACTACATTTAATTGCAGGATTTTTATTATTTATAATAGGATTACTTTTAGTTCTAGGCTGGTTGTAAAGATTTATAAATGAAATTAAGATAAAGGTTTATGAAAATCACTGATATAATTGCTCAGAGTTTTGACCAATACATTTTAGAGCCTTTAGCTGAAATAGTTTATGGATTAGATAGAATATTTGGATATAAACCTAAACCAACTGAGTTTAAAAATAATCAATATGCTAGTTTTGTAACAACAACAATTCACAGAGCTAGATCCTCTGAAACAGATAAAAGAATATTCTATGATTAATTCCCCGTGCTTCCCCAACCATCAGAACCTCTTTCACTTTCAGATAATTCTGAAACTTCCTGAAATTCAATATTAGGATAAGGAATAATAATTAACTGCCCTATTCTATCTCCAATTTCATAAATTTCCTCTCCAACTTTTTTAAATCTAAGAAATAATTCTCCTCTATATCCAGAGTCTAGCACTCCAACAGAATTTGCTAAGATTAAATCTTTATTTGATAAACTACTTCTTGGAAAAACCAAACAAACATATCCTTTAGGAATTTCAAAAGATAAGCCAGTTCCATATTGAATATATTTACCCTCTTGTTTTTTTGAAATAGCATAAACATCCATTCCAGCATCTCCTTCCTTACTATACTTAGGAATTTTTGCTTCTGGATTAAGTTTTTTTATCTTTACTTGCATTTTAATATGAAGGCATTAATTCATTATGTCCAAATTGAATCATTAAATCAATATTTTTTTCAAGTTCTTTATTTAATACAGGAGTATCACACGCTCCAAAACACGAATCCATCCAAATTATAAATTCAGCATTTGTTTTTTCTTCAAGATAATCCACAATAGTAATTGCATATTGCTTTAATCCATCTGGAAATTGTAATAAAACTAATTTTGCTTTTTGTTTTTTAATCTTCTTTACAACTTTATCTAATTCTAAGTCATAGATTTTGTTTAATTCTTGAATTGTTTTTTCCATGTTCGCTTTTGTCTAATCTTTTCTGGAAAAGATTATTGTTTTTGTCATAAGAATTTTAAAAGAAGATTGTTTAAAAATCTTGCTTTGAGATAATTTTTCTGTAGTAAGAAAACTTTAAATACTTCAAATACTCAGTATATTTGTCTAACTTCGGTTAGGCACTGCTTGACTTCGGTCAAGTTTGGAGGTTGGATTTCGGTTTAGCCTCCTTTTATTTTCTTATTAGAAATGTTTTTAATCTATTTTCTGTATTAGTCTTTATGACAACTATTAGACAACCAATCGTAACAGTTTGTGGGCATGTAGATCATGGAAAAACATCTATCCTTGATTGTCTTAGAAGTTCATGTGTTCAAGAAGGAGAAGCAGGAGGAATAACACAAAAAATATCTTTTACAAAATATCCAATGGACCAATTAAAAGCAGCTTGTCCATTAATTGAAAAATCAGGAATTAAAGTAAATATTCCAGGATTCTTACTTATAGACACTCCTGGACACGCAGCTTTTACTAATTTAAGAAAAAGAGGAGGAGCACTAGCAGATTTAGCAGTTCTAGTAATAGATATTAATGAAGGAATTAAACCTCAAACAGCAGAAGTAATTAAAATTCTTAAAAAAAATAAAACTCCATTTGTTATTGCTATGAATAAAATAGACAATATTTCTGGTTGGAGAACAGATAAAGATAAAGCAATACGAGAAAGCATTGAATCACAACAACAACAGGTTTTTCAAACATTCCAAGAAAGATACATGACTTTAATTGGAAGTCTAAATAGTTATGGATTTGATGCAGATTTATTTTATAATGTAGAAGATTTTACAAAAAAAATTGCTTTAGTTCCAACATCAGCTCAAACAAAACAAGGAATACAAGAATTAATAATGATGTTATGTGGATTAAGTCAAAAATATCTCTCAGACAAATTAAAACTTAAAAAAGAACCTAAAGGAGTTATGCTTGAAGTTAAAACAGATAAATCTCTTAATTATAATGAAGCAATTCTTTATGACGGAGAACTTTCAAAATCTGACATAATTGCTGTTGCAAATTTTGAAAATCCAGAAAAACCAATAATAACTAAAATAAGAATTCTTGAAGAAATTCAAGCACTATGTTCTAAATTTAAACCTGTTGAAAAAGTTCAAGCTTCTACTGGATTAAGAATGCAATTAATTGAAAAAGTAAAAATATTTCCTGGTATGCCCTTTGAAATATTTAAAAATAATCTTGAAGAAATAAAAGAAAAATTCAAAAAAGAAATCTCAGAAAACATTAAAACCTCTAAACAAGGAATAATTGCAAAAGCAGATTCATTAGGAAGTCTAGAAGCTTTACTTGTTTTATTAGAACAAAGCAATATTCCAGTTGTTAAAGCAGGAATAGGAAAAATAACAAAATCTGATTTAATTTCTGCTAAAGCGAATCTTGACATAAATGAACTAGATGCAATTATAATAGGATTTAATGTTTCAATAGACGATGAAATAACAGAAACAGGTAAAGTAAAAATCCTAACAGACAAAGTTATTTACAAATTAATTGAAAACTTAGAAAAATTTAGGCAAGAAAAAGCTCAAGAAATTGAAAAAGCCAGATTAATGGAACTAACAACACTTTGCAAATTAGAAATATTGCATCAATATGTTTTTAGAAATACAAAACCAGCAATATTTGGAATACGAATTAATGCAGGAAAAGCAATTTCAGGACAAAATTTAATTGATGAATCTGGAGAAAAAGTTGGAAGAATAAAAAACCTCCAACACGAAAAAGAATCTGTGCAAGAAGCTAAAGAAGAAATGGAAGTTGCAGTTTCAATTCCAGGACAAAATTATGAAAGACAACTAAAAACTAAAAAATTCCTATATTCAGAAATATCTGAATCTCAGTTTAGAAAATTCAAAAAAAATAAAGACCTGCTTTCTCCAAATGAAATAAAGATTCTACAGGAAATTGCAGAAATCAAAAGAAAAGATAAATCAGAATGGGGAATGTAGCTAAATCATAATCTCTTTCTTTTTGTTAAATAAATTTTATCGTGATGGTCAAAAGCCTCTATAATTACTGCTTTATTGAGTTCATTAACTGAATAACATAAAACAAAAGATTTTCCAATGTGCACTCTCTTCCAATGATTTAAAGGAGATCTCAAATTTTTATATCTTTGAGGATTTTCAATAATTTCATTAATTTTCTTATTTATTTGTCTTAGAATATCTGGAGTTTGTTTGCGTAATTGTTTATCTGCACTTTTTCTAATCTCTAAAGAATACTTAGAGCCCATATTTTTTTTCAAAATCCCTTACTTTTAATGTAGGCTCTTTCATAATTTGATCTGCCTTAGTGATAAATTCTGGATTTAGTTCAGGTTCTAAATTTTCAGCTACAATATTTAATGCTAAAATAAGTGCATCATTTCTATTTTTTAATCCTTCTTTACTTTTAAGGATATTTAATACTCTATTTTGAGCTTCAGGAATTTCAAATATTGCTTTTACCATTTTATTATATTTTGTTATTTTTTATAATAATTTATTATATTTAAATGTTTTCTTTTAATACTCAAATATTTTGTTTTATTGAATTTGTTTCTTCCATTTTAACTCTTTTTTTATCTTCTTCTAGATTTAACAGCTTTTCTAACTCTTTTTTCATAATCAATAGAAGGGTCTTTTAAGTGAATTTTAGGGTCTTGAAGATATTCAGCACAGAAGTAAATTCCGTCTTCTTTTGCAAGTGCTAATGCTAAATCATTTAAATAAGCTGGGGGAGCTCCCCTGCCCGCAAAATCTGCAAATTCAGACATTTCGTGAATTGAAGACGATGCAACTAAATCAAAATTTGCTCCTGTTCTTTCTCTTAAGATATCATAAGCATTTGGGTCTCTTAAATCTAGTTGAATATGATCTTCAACAACTTCTTTTTGTTTATCCGATCTAACCCATAATTTTTCACTCGGAACAATATCCACAGTATATACTCTATCTGCTCCTAATCTTCTGGAGCAATCTGCAAAAGCAGGTTCATACCCACAACCTAAATCAAGGATACGCTTACCATTTAATACTGCACTTTCTTGTAATCTTTTTGCAAGAGAATCTAATTTAGACGGAATTTCACACGAAAAAGGACTATATGTTATATCTTTTAATTCAGGATCTGACAACATTCTTTCAATTTCAGGGTGTTGACTTAATGAAAGAGCAAAGGCTAATTCATCTATTTGATTTGGGGTATTATCTGTAGAGGAACGTCCAATACATCCAAGAGTTTCAGATTCACAAAGAGATCTTACCACCTCTCTAATTTGCTCATATCTTTCTCTCAAAACATCTTTATTTTTCATATATTCTAGAAGCAGCTTTTTTTTATAAATCTTTCTATTTGATGTATCTTAGAAGTAGTAACAATAGTAACATTTATATATTTCTGCCTATATAGGAAAGCATGAAATTATATCAAAAACTAGCACTTGCAGGAGCTGTTATTTTATCAGGAATAACAGGAGCATGCAGACAGAAAATAGATTCTCCTAGAGAAAACTCTAAACCAAGCTTAGAAACTGTTATTATTACAGAAAAGCCAAGAATAACTCTTGCTAATGAAGAATTAAGAAAATTTCCTAATAGTTTTGGGAAATACGGAGAAGTTAGGAAATATAAAACTCCTGGAGCTAAATATTCTATGGCTCATATAAAACAAAGCCATTATAGACCTCCAACTTTTATGAAAAATAACCCTAAATTAACTAAAGAACAAAATAATCAACTTAGAGAACTTTACAAAAATGAATACGATAGAATTTTTAGAAAAATAAATTCCATTCAAAAAGGAATTTATGCAGTTCTTAGATTCTTAAATCAAAAAGGATACAAAGAAATAAGAGCAGAAGGAGCTACAATTCCCTTAACAGAAAAACAATGTTTGAATGAATATAACTCAACAATGTCAGAGATACTCACTCTTTTTGGAAAAACAAAAGAAGAAAATAAACCCTATTTTTTTGTTCCTGGAGCAGATGTAATACAAGGAGCTCTAGGGCAAATAAAGCTTTTTCCTGCAGATAAAAAAGAACTTCTTCAAAAAGCAGAGAAAAATCCTAAAGATAAATTATATACTTATGAGGCAAGGGAAAACGCATTACTTGAGATAATAGATGAATCTGGAAAAGCTTTTTCAATAGTTGTATATGGAGCAAACCACGATTTTAAAGATAATATTGAGAAATGGAATAAAAAATATCCAAGTAAGAAATTTTCTTTAATAGAAGTTACTCCAAAACCTGTGGATTAAGCCAATTTTTCCATTTTCTTTTTATATTTATTAAATGATTCTAATCCAATTTCTTTTCTTCTCTTTTCTAAATTTTTTATATCTTTTATTGGACGTGGTTTTAATTTTCCATCTCTTCCCTGATGAAATTGTGTCCCATAAGTTTGCTTTCTTTTTTTATTAACAGCAATCCTATCTGTCAAATAAGCAACAAAGCTTTTTCTTTCTTTTGTTTTTGGAAGTTTTTGAATCAATTTTAAGCATTTTTCTTGAAACCGAATATTAAAGTCAGCATGTTGGGCGATCAACCATGCAGCATTCTCTGCTTTTTTTCCAACCGAACTTGGCCAGCCATACTTAATTATTATTTGATTTAATCTTTTTACATTTCTTTTATCTACTTTAATATCATAAGAATTCTTTGCTCTCATCTTTTGATCTTCTTTAAACATATCAAGAAGCTCTTTTTGTATTTTTTCCATTTCAACCTCTCTTTATAATCTAATGAATAACATGTTTAAAAATAATCTTATTTCAACTCCATAAACTTTCTAAACTTCTCAAAAGCATCTTTTTGATTCGGATAAATTGTCTTCTTTGGTTTTTTCATTTTAATTTTTTCTCTAATTTCAGAGATTTATCTTTAAACTTTAATTTTTTATATAGATTAATAGCACCCTTATTAAAAGTTCCAACATCTAAAATAATTTCTTCTTTATTTTTACTCTTAGCCCATTTTTCTGCTTCTTTAATTAATTTCTTTGCAAAACCTTTCCTTCTACAATCTTTTTCAATATGTAAATCGCTAATATATGCAGGAGAATATTTAATTGCTCTTTCCATCCCAGGCATAAAAGTTAATACAAAAATATATCCCTTGAATTTTCCATTATCTTCTAATACAAAAATAGCTCCTTTTTTTGATTTGATATCCTTTTTGAATATTTTTTCCTTAAATTTTAATGCAACCCTAACTGAGACACTTGTTTTCATTTTTGTAATTTTTCTATATTCTTCTATAAAATTCTCTGAAAGTTTCAGGATTTTAGGAATATCTTTTTTAGTAGCTTTTCGTATTTTCATTTCAACTCCTCTTTTAAATCAATATCTTTGTATTTACCACTTATAGTTCCATCCTTAATGCATCTGCCAAAGACTTTTTGTGCATAGACTAATGCATCTTTAAGAGTATTCTTCTTTATAAAACTCTTATGGATTCTTTTATCTCTTATTTTTAATACTTGAGAAATAGCCCAGGATAAATCAATGAAATTCTTTAATGGTATGAAGATTTTTACTCTTTTTCTTAATGTAGAGTCTTTTCTTAATTTAAGATATTCATCAAGAAACTTTTTTCTTTGTCTTTCATTTAAATCTTTTTCTCCAAACTGCGTTAAGGTATAAGCAATATCTGATGCAGGGTCTGTAATAACCATGCCTTCAAAATCAATTAATTTCAACTCCCCTTTATTAGTAACAATGTTTTCATCACAAATATCTCCTTGTGTAAACACAAGAGGGTGTTTTTCTTTTTTTGGAACCCTATCTTTTAATCCTTCATAGCTTTCTTTCATAATTTTAAGTAATTTTTTATTTGAATCTAGTTCTTTTAAGTTAATGTGCTTTTTTGTTTTGTTTAAGAGATCTTGATAATTATTTTCATCTTTTGGAAGTTTTAATAATGCTCCTCTTAAGGGCATAGAATGAAGTTTAACCATTAACTTTACAACCCCTCTAATAAGCTTACTATCTATTACGTATTTCTTTTGATTAAGGCTTTTTCCTTCAATATAATCTAATATAGTAAAGTCAGAATCAAATATTTTCCTTGAGTCATCTAGTATCCATGCTTTTGGAGCAATTCCAAGATTCTCAATGAGCTTTAATGATCTAAATTCAGAACGAGTCTTTGTTCTTGAATTAATAAGCATATTTAACCTAAATGTAAACTTTTTCTTATTTGCTATAACAAGAAAATTTGAATTATTTGCTCCTGTTCCAATTAATTTTACTGATGAAACCTTAATCTTATCTTTTAATCCTAATTTTTCAGGTTTTAGTGATTCAAAATATCTTTTTATTTTAGATTTCATTTTAACTTCACCTCAGAGATTACTGCATTATGGTCTGATGCTTTAGTCTTAACACATTTAACCTTTCCCATTTTAAATTTCTTTTTATGAGAGATAATATAATCTAATGTAACTGGAACTCTATTATAAGAGAACCTATTTACAGGATAAGAAAGAT
>Ga0272443_10003216_pt1 | contig 19527 bp, 18 predicted proteins | sample SSMAcet12_FD_193581 | JGI IMG/M metagenome (GOLD analysis project Ga0272443, IMG submission 193581) | Marine sediment archaeal communities from Little Sippewissett salt marsh, Falmouth, MA, United States - SSM-Acet-12 | ecosystem: Environmental > Aquatic > Marine > Wetlands > Sediment ... | reverse complement strand
CGAGGACGCGCGCGGCGTCCTCGTGCCGCAGCCCCTCGACGCAGCAGAGGAGGACCGGCACGCGCAGGTCCATCTCGAGCGCGTCCACGGCGAGCGAGGCCGCGCGGGCGAGCTCGGCCGACTCGGCCTGCGCGTCGGGCTTCTCGCTCCCGCGCGCGAGCCTCGCCCCGGCCCGCGCCCTCTCGCGGCGCGCACGGCGGCGCTCCCGGCGCAGGAGGTCGAGCGCGGCGTGCGCGGCGACGCCGAGCACCCACGCCCGCGCTTCGCCGCTTGACCCGCTGGGTCCGCCCGGCCGGAAGGATTCGGCCCGGTTCAGGATCTTGAGGTAGGCCTCCTGCGCCGCGTCCTCGGCCAGGTGCTCCTCGCCGAGGATGCGCAGGCACAATCCGTAGACCGCGTCCGCGTGGCGAAGGAAGAGCGCCTCGGCCGCGTCCGGGTCCGGCCCGCTGCGGAGCCGCTCGAGAAGCTTCGCGTCCGAGAGCCCGGCCATGCCTCTCCTCCCGTTCCTATCTACGCCGCGCGCGCGGTCCGGGGAAGCGCAAAACGGAGAAAGGCGCCGCGCGTTCGACGCGGCGCCTCGAGGCGGCGAATCGGCTTTCCGGCCCGGATCGGGCGGTTCAGCGCATCTCCCAGGGCTCGCGCCTGCGCTCCCAGGGCTTGCGTTCGGGATCGGGCCGGCCGGTGAGGCGGACCTTCGAGACCTCGTTCATGTAGAAATGGATCTCGCCGTCGGCGTAGTGCCAGACGTCCTGGCCGAGGTGGGCGAAGTCGCCGGTCTCCCGGCGCAGGGGCGGGCCGGCCGCGCGCTCGACCTGGAGCTTGCTCATGCCGGGGCGCACCGCGGAGAGGCCCTCGGGCCGCCCCCCGCAGCCGGAGGTCGCCAGAAGGATCGCCGCGCACAGCGCGGCCGCCGCAAGTGTCCTCATCGTCCGGTTCCCGTCCTCTAGGCCCAGTGCATCTTCCCGCGCGGCTCGGCGATGATGACGTTCTTGAGGAACTCGACGCCCCGGAGGAAGCCCTCGCGGGCCGAGAGGAGCGAGTCCTCGTGCTCGATCGAGAGCGCGCCGTCGTAGCCGACCAGGCGCAGGGCGCTCACGAAGTCGCGCCAGAAGTCCTCGCCGTGCCCGTAGCCGACCGTGCGGAAGATCCAGGAGCGCGCCGCCTCGTCGGCGTAGCTCTTGTTGTCGAGCACGCCGTTGACGGCGGTGTTCCGCGGGTCGATGCGCGTGTCCTTGGCGTGGACGTGGAAGACCGTCTTGTCGAGCGCGCGCACCGCGGCCACCGGGTCGATGCCCTGCCAGAAGAGGTGGCTCGGGTCGAAGTTCGCGCCGATGTTCTTCCCGCACGCGTCGCGCAGCTTCAGCAGCGTCTCGGGGTTGTAGACGACGAACCCCGGGTGCATCTCGAAGGCGACGTTCACGCCGCTGTCGCGCGCGAACTTGGCCTCGGCCTTCCAGTAGGGGATGACCTTCTTGGTCCACTGGAATTCGAGCGCCTGGCTGAAGTTCGGCGGCCAGGGGCAGGTGATCCAGTTGGGCGTGCGGTCGCGCTCGGTACCGCCGGGGCAGCCGCTGAAGGCGACGACGGTCTTCACGTCCAGGAGCCGCGCGAGCCGGACCGTGTCGCGCCAGACCTCGTGGTGCTTCTTGGCGATCTTCGCCTCGGGATGGAGCGGGTTGCCGTGGCAGGAGAGCGCGCTGATCTCCAGGCCCCGCGAGCTCAGGCGCGAGAGGAACTCGCTACGCGCCTGCACCGAGCTGATGAGCCGCTTCACCGGCACGTGCGCGTTGCCCGGGTAGTTCCCGCACCCGAGCTCCACCGCCTCGATCCCCACGTTGACGAGGAAGTCGAGCGTGTCCTCCAGCGGCCGGTCCCCGAAGAGCACCGTAAAGACGCCGAGCTTCATGTCCACATCCTTTCCGTGATAGCTCCCTCCGCGGGGGATGCCCCCGCACTCTCCCCTATTCCTCCCGCCCCTCCGCCTTCGCCTCCGGCGGAGGCGCGCCTTCCGGAGCGTCCGGTTTCTCCGGCTCGTCCGGTTTCGTCTCTTCGCTCTCCTCGTCGGACGGCTCGGGCGACCCGCTGGCCCCGCTGGGTCCGCCGCGGCTCACGCGCGCCATCACGGCGACGAGGATCCGGCGCAGCCGCAGGAGGTCCACGACCGCGACGGCCTCCTCCGCGGGCCGCACGTTCGAGAGCTCGCGGAAGCCCATGAGCACCTGGGGGAAGTCGCCTTGGCCGGGCCCCCCGACCTCGGGCGCGCCCGCCGCCTCGGTGGCCTCGAAGTGGCCGTCCGCGCCGAGGCGCAGGCCGCCCGGGTTCGGGAAGCGCGCGAGGGCGAGGCGCCCGAGCCCCATGGGCAGCTCCCCGCGGATATCCGCGCGCACCCGGCCGCGGGTGTCGATCGAGATCGCCTCGGGCAGGCGCGGCACGGCCGAGAGGGACGGCACGAGCTCGAGGCCGCTTGCGAGCGCGACGCGGCCGTCGGACGTGAGCCGCAGCACGGCCGCGCGTGTGTAGACCACGGCCCCGTCCTTCCGCCGCACGCGGAAGAAGCTCGCCCCCACCCCGCCCGGCACGTCGCGGATGGCCAGGTCGTTCCACCGGCCCGAGTAGACCAGCCGCCCCGGCGACATGTCGCGCGCCTCGGCCCCGCCGGGCGCGCCCGGGAGGAGCCGCTTGTACCCCGGGCTCCGCGCCTTGGAGAGGTTCTCCGAGCGGGTTTCAATGGCCCGGTTCACCGCGGCGAGCCCCTTGCGCAGCGCGGCGATCGCGCCGGGCGCATCGCCGAGGGAGAGCACGACCCTGCCGCGGCCGCGGCGCCCGCCGAGGTCCTTGAACTCGGGCTTTTCCACAAACGCGCGCAGCTCGCCGACCACGGCCTCGTCGAGCTCGACGCGGCCGGCCTCGGCGAGGCGGATCCCCGCCTCGAGCGCGGCGTCCGAGAGCTCCGAGCCGAGCCCCCGCGTTTCGAGGTCGAACCAGGTGTCGTCGAGGGTCAGGACGACGCGCTGCGCGGGCGGCTCGGTCCGCGAGCGCCGGCGGGCCGATCGCCCCGACCGCCCGGCCGGCACGCAGGAGACCAGCAGCAGAAAGAGCGGCCAGAATGCCGCTGCTCGTTTGTACATCTCTCCCCCCTCGGGCGGGTTACGATCTTACCGTTTCGAGTCTGGATGTCAAGTTCAGGAGGCGGTTCGGTGACAAATAGAGCGCCGAAGCGATATATTATAGATATATCGGCGGCTATCGGTCAGATCGACGGACCGCAAGTCGGTCTTTTGGCCCCTCCCGAGGGGCCGATGGACCTCTTTCTTCAGCCTTGGTCGTGGGGTATAATGGGGGCGGAGGGTATAAGGTCTTGGGCGAGCGGGAGAAGATGAAGTCGGAGGGGAAGTCGTCCACCCTTGCGCCCGTGCCGATGCTCCCCGGCGCAGAGCCGCGAACCAGGTACATTCCAGATGCCGTGTGCGCGGCCGCCGCGGTGATGTTCGTGCTGTTGATGTGCCTGCCCTTCGCGACCCCGATGTGGTCCAACTCGCCGGATACCGTATACAAGCCTGTGTGGAACTGGGCTCTTGTGAAATTCAGGATCGACCAGAAGGACCCTAAGGTGGTTGCCTGGCTTTGGGCCAATCTGCTGCTGGCGGGGGGCCTCGCCGTTGCCTGGTTCGGGTGCAGGCGGCTTGGCAACAAAGCCAGGCTACGAGCTGCCCTTGCAGCCATCCCTGTCTACCTGTTTGTGCGCCTCCCGCTCGACTATGTGGTCATGTCTTGGCCCAGGGCGAAGTACTTCAACGTGTACCTGAGCTTGAACAAGAATCCAGTCAACGCGATCAGGATGTACTCAAACCCGAACACGCCGTTGCACTACTTGGTTGTGCTCCGCGTCGTGCTGGGAGCCGTCGCAGTCGGCTTGCCAATAGCCGTCTACGCTTGGCGACGCTGGGAGGTGAGCAGGCGGCTCGGATCGGACGCGTGGAAGGTCTACACCGCATTGGCCCTATTGGTTGCCTTCTGTCTCCCTTTCGCCAAGGGAACGGGCCGGTCTGAATACGCCTACAACTGGTCGGGGCCGAGTGCCTTTCGCTATCCTCCGGAGCACTTCGTATACCTGCGTGTCGGCGGGTTCCTGCTATTGTTCTTGGCGGTCGTGTGGACGGCGGTATGGTGGGCGAAAAAGGACTCTTTCCGGGTTGCGGTTGGCGCGGTCGCGGCTTACCTTGCGCTTCGCCTGTATTACGACTTGGTCTCGCTGACACGGTTGGGAGGGCCCTCGCTTCGGAACCCGGCGCTGTTCCTGCCCGCGTTCACGATCGTATTGCGCGTTTATCTGACGACATTCGGGATACTATACCCCCTGGTCTGCACGTGGCGTGATCGGTGGGGTGTGCCGGGACTCAAGATGAGCAGGCTCTTGCTCTACGGAGCGGCGGCAGCCTGTTGCACTTGGATTCGTCTATTCGGGGTCTACGCCGGCGTCATAACCAGGTCCGGCGAGCCTGTCGGGTGGTCTGCCGCGTGGCGCGAACCCGCGGTGTACGCGGCGGTGGCCCCGGTGGCCGCAATAGCGCTTTACGTACTGGCCCGTCTGACGGTAGGTGCTATCCGTCGCGATAAGGGGCTCGCGGGGATCACGGATGCTTGCGTGCGATATGGAGGAATTCTGTCCAGCGTGCTGCTGGTCCCGTCCTTGATGCTCCGGCTGAGCGACTGGTATCCGCTGCTTATGTGAACACGCGCCGCGTGGGGGCGAGACGCCCCAGGCGTTGCTCCGCAGCCCCCCCGAATCCGCCCGACTGACCCCTTGACACGCCCCCCCCGGCCCGGTCTAATACCGCCTCGCGCCGCGAGATCGAGGGGCGCGGCCCGTGGTTCCGAAGGAGAGTGCTTCGTGGCGAAGAAGACCGGCTGCCGGATCCTGCTCGACGGGCTCAAGCGCGAGGGCGTGAAGGACATCTTCGGGTACCCCGGCGGCGCGGTCATCCCGCTCTTCGACACGCTCATGGATTACGACTTCAACTTCGTGCTCGTGCGGCACGAGCAGGGCGCCGCGCACGCGGCCGACGGCTACGCGCGCGCGACCGGGCGCGTGGGCGTCTGCGTCGCCACGAGCGGGCCCGGCGCGACGAACCTCGTCACCGGCATCGCGACGGCGAACATGGACTCGGTGCCCATGGTCGCGATCACCGGGCAGGTCAAGACGCACCTCATCGGCAACGACGCCTTCCAGGAGGCCGACGTCACCGGCATCACGCGGCCCATCACGAAGTACAACTACCTCGTCAAGGACGTGCGCGACCTCGCGCGCGTCGTCCGCGAGGCCTTTCACTACGCCTCGACCGGGCGGCCCGGGCCGGTCGTGATCGACCTGCCCGTGGACGTCTCGGCCGCCACGCTCGACGAGCGCGAGGTCGACCGGGCGCTCCACACCCCCGGCTACAAGCCGACGGTCGAGGGGAACGAGCGGCAGATCCGCCGCGCGGCCGAGGCCATCAACGCGGCCGAGCGGCCGCTCGTCTACGCGGGCGGCGGGTGTATCATCTCGGGCTGCCACCGGGAGATCAAGCAGCTCGCGGTGAACGGGCGCATCCCGGTGACGACGACGCTCCTGGGCCTCGGGTGCTTCCCCGAGACGCACGCGCTCGCGCTCGAGATGCTCGGGATGCACGGCACGGTCTACGCGAACTACGCGGTCTCGAACTGCGACCTTCTCGTCGCGGTGGGCGCGCGCTTCGACGACCGGGTCACCGGCAAGATCAGCGCCTTCGCGCCGAAGGCGAAGGTCCTGCACATCGACATCGACCCGACCGCGATCTCGAAGTCGATCCGGGTGGACATCCCCATCGTGGGCGACGCGCGGAACGTGCTCAAGCGCCTCGTGCCGCTCGTGAAGCGCAGGCCGCGCAAGAAGTGGCTCGCGCAGGTCGCCGGGTGGAAGGCGAAGTACCCGCTGCGCTACAAGCCCACGGGCCTGCGGCCGCAGTTCGTGGTCGAGACGATCTGCAAGCTCACGAAGGGGCGCGAGACCGTCATCACGACCGAGGTCGGCCAGAACCAGATGTGGGCCGCGCAGTTCTACAAGTACACCAAGCCGCGCACCTTCCTGAGCTCCGGCGGGCTCGGGACGATGGGCTACGGCCTGCCGGCCGCGATCGGCGCGCAGGTGGGGCGGCCCGACGCGCTCGTCGTGGACATCGCGGGCGACGGCTCGATCCAGATGAACATCCAGGAGCTGTGCACGGCCGTGAACGCGGGCGCGCCGGTCAAGGTGGTGGTCCTCAACAACAGCTACCTCGGCATGGTCCGCCAGTGGCAGGAGCTCTTCTACAAGAGGCGCTACGCGCACACCTCGATGGCCGGCAGTCCCGACTTCGTGAAGCTCGCCGAGGCCTACGGTGCGCTGGGCCTGCGCGTGAAGCGGAAGAAGGATCTCGAGCCCACGCTGAAGCGCGCCTTCAAGCACGCGGGCCCCGTGGTCGTCGACGTGCACGTCACGCCGGAGGAGAACGTCTTCCCCATGGTCCCGGCCGGCGAGGCCGTGGACCGGATGATCGGCGGAATGGCGTAAGGGAGGCGGCCGCATGCGTCACGTGATCAGCGCCATCGTGCGGAACACCCCGGGCGTGCTCTCGCGCGTCTCGGGCCTCTTCTCGAGCCGCGGCTTCAACATCGACAGCCTCGTCGTGGCCGAGACCGAGACCGACGGCCTCAGCCGCATGACCATCGTCGCGCTGGGCGACGACGCGATCCTCGAGCAGATCCGCAAGCAGCTCTCGAAGGTCATCGACGTCGTGAAGGTGCACGACTTCTCGGGCATCGACTACGTCGAGCGGGACCTCCTCCTCATCAAGATCAGCGCGCCGCCCGCGCGCCGCAACGAGATCTTCCAGCTCGTCGAGGTCTTCCGCGGCAAGATCGTCGATATCAGCCGCAACGACGTCATGATCGAGCTCTCCGGCCCCGAGGCGAAGACCCGGGCCTTCGCCGAGCTCGTGCGGCCCTTCGGCATCAAGGAGCTCGCGCGCACCGGGCGCGTCGCCATGGCCCGCGGGCCCAAGATGGGCGGCGAGAAGAAGGACCCCTCGGCGCCGAAGCGGTAGGAACGCCGGACATGGCGAAGCTCTTCCGCAAGAGGGCCGAGAAGGCCGCACTCCCGCCCGGGACGCCGGTCTACGTGGGGGAAGCGCCGGCCAGGCCCGTCCGCCTCTCCATCATCGACTACAACGCCGAGCGCTTCGAGTCGCGGCAGGCCGAATCGGCCGAGTCGTGCCAGCCGTACGTGAAGACCTCGACCGCCACGTGGATCAACGTGGACGGCATCCACGAGCCCGACACCATCGAGCGCCTCGGCCGCGACTTCGGCCTGCACCCGCTGACGATCGAGGACATCGTCAACACGAGCCAGCGGCCCAAGGTCGAGGACCTCGACGGTTACGTCTACATCGTCCTCCGGATGCTCTACGGGGATGCGCAGGGGAAGGACGGCGGCATCCAGGACGAGCAGGTGAGCCTGGTCCTGGGGCGGAACTTCGTCATCTCCTTCCAGGAGCGGCCGGGGGACGTCTTCGACACCGTGCGCGAGCGCCTGCGCCTCGACAAGGGGCGCATCCGCGGGGCGGGCCCCGACTACCTGGCCTACTCGCTCATCGACGCGATCGTGGACCACTACTTCCTCATCCTCGAGGGGGTCGGCGAGCGGGTGGAGGCCCTGGAGGAGCGGCTCATCGCCGACCCCCGGCCCGAGACGCTCCAGGAGATCCACCGCCTCAAGCGGCAGATGATCTTCCTGCGCCGGGCGGTCTGGCCGCTTCGGGAGGCGACCTCGGTGCTCGCGCGCGCCGAGTCGCCGCTCATCGACGAGGGTACGCGGGCCTATCTGCGCGACGTCTACGACCACACCGTCCAGGTCATCGACGTGCTCGAGGCCTATCGCGACGTCATCGCCGGGATGCTCGACACCTACCTCTCGAGTCTGAGCCACCGGATGAACGAGGTCATGAAGGTGCTGACCATCATCGCCACCGTCTTCATCCCCATGACCTTCATCGCGGGCGTCTACGGGATGAACTTCGAGTCGATGCCGGAGCTGAAGCTCCCCTGGGGCTACGCGGCCGCGTGGGGGGGCATGCTCGCGGTCGGCCTGGGGATGCTGCTCTACTTCAAGCGCAAGCGCTGGCTCTAGCGCGCGCAGGGCGCCCGGGATGGGCGGTGGGAAGAAGGTCCCCCGGCGGCCGAGGCGGTAGAACCCGCTTTTTCCGCGGAATATGTTCCGCCCCTTCGGGTAATCCAGGGGGGCCCCCTCCGGGGGCGAGGGGGCGGTCTTGTCTCGTTCGGGAGAAGGAGGAGGTTCCATGCGAAGAGCTTCGTTCTGCGCGGCGCTTTCGGTGCTCGTCCTCGGTGTGGCGGGTGCGGCGGAGCCGAGGGAGGCGAAGAGCGCCATCGTCGAGGTCACGGTCTACCCGGACCACGCGCTTGTCACGCGCAGCGCGCGCGTCACGCTCGGCGCCGGGAAGGGCGAGGTCGTGCTCGGCGAGCTCCCGGCCGAGCTCGCGGACGACTCGATCCGGGTGAGGGCCGAGGGCGCCGTCGTCCGCGGGGTGCGCGTCGAGAAGGTCTTCCTCGAGCGCGCGGGCGAGGCCGAGGTGCGGGCGCTCCAGGACGGGATCCAGGCGCTGCGCGACGAGGGCAAGGCGCTCGACGACGAGCTCGCCGTCCTCTCGAGCGAGACCGGCTTCCTTCGGAAGCTCCAGGGCTCGGTCCCGTCGCGGGCCGCGCAGAAGCTCGGCGAGGGCGAGCTCAAGCTGCCCGATGTCGCGAGCACGGAGGGGCTGCTCGACTTCGCGTTGAAGCGCCTCTCGGCCAACGCGGCGAAGCGGCGCGAGATCGCCCGCAAGAAGCGCGACCTCGCGCCGAAGCTCTCGGCCAAGGAGCGCGAGCTCGCCGAGAAGCGCTCGGCCGGCCGGCTCGAGCACAAGACCGTCTCCGTGGCCCTCGAGTCGGCGCGCGGCGGCGAGGTGACGGTGCGGATTTCATATCTTCTGCCCGGCGCCCTCTGGTTCCCCAGCTACGACGTGCGCGCGGACATCAAAAAGGGAGAGATGGAGCTCGTCTACTACGCGGTCATCCAGCAGGCGACCGGCGAGGACTGGACCGGCGCATCGCTCACGCTCAGCGCGAGCCAGCCGGTCCGCAGTTCCGCGCGGCCCAGGCTCGCGCCCTGGCTCATCGGCGGCGTTCCGCTCGCCTACAACCCGCCGATTGAGCAGGCGGTGCAGAGCTCGTCCCAATGGTGGAGCCCCGGCGCCAACTACCTGGCCGGGCAGTACGACACTCGCGACGCGCGTTGGCAGGAGGCCCATCAGAAGCTGCTTCCGAACGCTTCCCGGATCATCGCCGTGCAGCGCACGCTCGCGAAGCGCGGCACGTCCGTGGTCTTCCCGGTGCCCACGCGCGAGACGGTCCGCACCGACGGCAGGCCGCACCGCGTGGTCCTCGCGATCGAGAAGCTCGCGATGACGCCCGAGTACTCGGCCGTGCCGTCGCTCTCGCTGGCGACCTACGTGACGGGGCGAGCCGCGAACGCGGGGAAGCTCCCGCTCCTGCCCGGCGACGCGAGCGTCTACCTCGCCGGCGACCTCATCGGCCGCAGCCGGGTCGACTTCGTCGCCCCGGGCGAGAAGACCGAGTTCTACCTCGGCGTCGAGGAGTCGATCAAGGTCACGCGCAAGGTCGACGGCAAGAGGAGCTCCATGCGCTCGCGCGGCCGGCGCCGGCGCGTGGAGGCGGCCTACTCGATCCAGGTCGAGAACTTCATGGAGCGCCCGGTCACGGTCCGAATCGAGGAGGCGATGCCCGTGAGCCAGGACTCGGCCGTCTCGGTCCGGCTCGGCCGGCTCACGCCCGAGGCGGCCGCGAGCGAGCGCGGCGTCACCGAGTGGCGCATCGAGGTCCCCGCCGGCGGCGAGAAGGCGATCTCCTTCTCCTACACGCTCGAGTACCCCACCTCGGGCGCCGGCGCGGCGAGCTTCTCGAAGGACGCGAACCTCCGCAGGGCCGTGGAGCAGGTCAAGGCCGCGATGTAGCGGCTTTCTCCGACCGAAAGCGCGCGGGGGCGGGCGCCTCGCCGGGTGCCCGCCCCTGTTCTTTCCGCGTCCTTCCCTTCCGTTTCCACTAAAAGATCCCCCCATTTTTTCCCGCAGGGGGCGGTTGCCGCGGCGACGGACGGGGTGTACAGTGGAGGCGGCGCATGGGGGAGCCTGGCGGTGGAGATCGCAGCAGAATCAAACGCGCGGGACGAGGCAGCGGCCGTCCGCGAGCTCGTGGCGTGCGGCGGGGCGGCCTACCGGCTCGCCGTGCACGTGGTCGGCTCGGGCGGTGCGGCCGAGGACGTGGTCCAGCAGGCCTACCTCGAAACCGTCGCGCGCCTGCGTGCGGGTGCCACGCCCGGGGACCTGCGCGCCTGGTTCCTCCGGGCCGTGGTCAACACGGCGCGGGACCACCTCCGCGGCGAGGCGAGGCGCAGGCGAAGGGAGAGTGCCGTGGGGCGTGAGGCGGCGCGCGCCGCTTCCTCCGGCGCCGGCGGCGTGGAGCCTGAGATGGCCGTGGCGCTCCGCGCCGCGCTCGCCACGCTCGAGGCGAAGTACCGGCTGCCGCTCGCCCTCTGTTACCAGGAGGAGCTCTCGCAGCGCGAGGCCGCGGCTGTGCTCGACGTGCCCGAGACCACGCTCTCGGGCCGGCTGCGCGACGGGATCGAGCGGCTGCGCCGGTCGCTCTCGCGCGCCGGGTACGCGGCGCTGCCCGCGGGTCTTCTCGGCGCCTTGCGCGGTGCGGTGCCGGGCGTGCCGCCCTCGCTGGCGGCCAGGGTCGAAGGCTTCGTCGCCCGCGGGGCGGCGAGGGCGACTGCCGGCGCGGCGAAGGGCGCGGGCGCCGGGGCCGTCATCAAGGGAGGAATCGCCATGAAGCTCGTTGGGGGACTCCTGCTCGCAGGCGCGGTGGCCGCGGGCGTCGCGGTCGTGAGCGGGGACGGCGGGGGCGCGCCGCTTCCGGCCGAGAAGCCGAAGAAGTTCAGTGCGCCGGTCTGGGATCCGGGCGCGCGCTGGCAGATGGAGAAGCTCGCCGGCATCGAGGTCGCCGGGCACCTCGATGGCCCGCGCCTCGAGATGGAGTACTCCTCGGCCGGCATCTTGAACCCAATCTACCGGCCGGTCGGCCAGGGCAAGTTCGCCTACGGATCGTACGATCCGGCGACCGAGCGCGGCCACATCGTGGCCGGCTGGGCGCAGGGGTACCTCGACGGGCCGTTCAGCCGCGCGCGCTTCGGCGGGTGGGACTACGTGAACCGCTGCAAGTACGCGGCCTCGGCGGACGGGCGCTACTTCTTCCTGACCGACGTGTACAACGGCCGCGTCCTGCGGCGGCTCGACGCGGTGAAGCAGGAGGTCGTCACGCTCCTGCCCGACACCAAGGGCCTCCTCGGCATGACGCCGAGCAGCGACGGCAGGCTTTACGTCCTCAAGAGCGGCGGCGCGACCGTCATCGTCGGCACCGATGGCACGACCAAGCCCGGCCCGCAGTTCAAGATACGGGAGAAGATCAAGCCTGCCTGGGGCGCATCGCTCGCGCTCGACGAGAAGAACGGCCGCATCTACGCGAGCGCGTTCAGCTCGAAGAACTGGTACGTCTGGTACTGGAGCCTGGCGGACGGCTCCTTCCATGGCGTGCTGCCTATCGCCAAGGAGGGCGAACCCGCGCGAAGCAAGAGCGTGCCCGGCCCCTTCAAGGGGACGACGCTCTACAACCAGGGCTCGGTGATGTTCGGCCCGGACGACCCGGACTACCGCTTCCTCTACGGCGGGCGCACCGACACGTGGAACTTCTTCCGCATGGACCTCGAGAAGAAGGTCATCGCCTGTCTCGGCATCGAGAGCGGCGGCCGGGGCAAGCCCACGATCGTCAAGTTCATCGAGTCGGGCAAGCCGGCCAGGGTCAAGTTCTACGGCGGCGGGCGCTGGCTCGAGGACGGCAGCTTCGGCAGCCAGGTCCACTCGCCGCGCATCGCCTGGCGCTTCCGGCGCGTGAAGTAGAGGGGGGATGGCCATGACGAAGAGACTCGTACTTGTTATGCTGCTCGCGCTCGGCACCCTCCCGGCCCGCGCGGGCGCGCCCTCGGCCGAGGTGCTCCTCCCGGTGCGCGAAGGGAAGGACGCCTACCAGCCGACCGCGGCCTTCGGCTCCGGCAAGTACCTCGTCGCCTGGCAGGCCGGCCGCGTCGCGCCCGGCGACCTGCGCGAGGGGCACAAATTCATCGGCGACATCGTCGCCTGCCGCGTGGACGCGTCCGGCAAGCCGCTCGACGCGAAGCCGATCGTCGTCTGCGGTGCGCCCGACCTTCAGGAGCGGCCGGATGCAGCCTTTGGGGGCGACGTCTTCCTGGTCGCGTGGCAGGACCTGCGCAACGGGAAGGACTGGGACGTCTACGCTGCGCGCGTCAGCCCCGACGGGGTGGTCCTCGACCCGGACGGCATCCTCGTCGCCGGCGGCGCGCACAACCAGGCCAAGCCGGACGTCGCGTGGGATGGGAAGGCGTTCGTCGTCGTCTGGCAGGACCGGGGCCGGTCGAACTGGTACCAGACCGTGACCGCGCGCGTCTCGCCCGGCGGCAAGGTGCTCGACGCGGGCGGCGTGGTCGTGGCCAAGGGCGGCTTCTATCACGCCTACGCGCCGGCCGTGGCCTCCGCGGGCGGCGGGAAGAGCTTCGTCCTGCACATCGCGCTCGGCACGCCGAAGGACACCTACCGCGCGCCCATGGTGCAGGGCTGGATGATCGAGGGCGGAAAGCCCGGCGCGCAACCCGCGTACGCGTTCGACAAGAAGGCCAAGGACGCGCGCAAGAAAGGACCGGCCGGAAACGGCCACCCCATCGCGGTGGCCGGGGGAAAGGGCGCGTACTTCGCCGCGTGGAAGAACGACTCGCCCGCAGGTCGCAGCTGGGGCCCGGACAAGAACGCTGCGCTCTTCGACGCGAAAGGCGCGCGCAAGGTCGATTTCGTCCTCGCGGGCGCGACCGGCAAGGGTGCCCGCAACCGCATTCTCAACCCGGACGTGGTCTGGGACGGATCGGCTTTCCTCGTCGCCTGGGGCGAGTACGTTCGCGAGAGCAAGAACGGCTGCCCGGCCGACACGGTTTTCGCTCAGCGCATCGGCGCGGACGGCAAGCCGGGGGGCGCGCCGGTCAAGCTCTCCGGTACGCTCGCGAGCCCCGCGGGCGAGCCCTGCGCGGCCACCGACGGGAAGGGCGCCTCGCTCGTCGCCTACGAGAAGCACCCGGCCAAGGCCGACGTGCCGATCAAGGTCGGCTTCCGGATGCTGCGGAACTAGGGGGGCGCCCCCTTTCCCTCGCCCGCCCCCCCCTCCCCCGCATCCCCCCGCCGGGCAAGGGCTTGGCGAATCCTCGCCTCGGCCTTGACAAGCCCCGCTCGGGGGAGTACATTTTTCAAGGATTCCGGGCTAAACCCGGAACGTTGTCCGCGTCTAAAGATAAGGAGGCAGCCGTGGCTGCTCCGGAGTTCGAGCTGAAGGGCAACACCCTTGTGGTCCACCAGGACCTGTACTGGGAGAGCCACGAGGTCTTCAGCCAGCGGTGCCAGGAACTTCTGGCGTGCGAGGACGCGACGATCACGATCGACCTGACGCGCGTCGGCTTCGTCTTCAGCACGTACCTGGGGATCCTGGGCAACGTGTTCGTCGAGGCGAAGGAGAAGGACAAGGAGCTCGTCCTGCGCGTCTCCCGCCGGATCGAGTGGATCTTCCAGCTCGCCGGCTTCAAGGAGATGCTCACGATCGAGGTCGTCGAGTAGCGGTCCCGCCCGCGCACCGTTCGTTGCGCCCCTGGGCCGCCCGGAAAGAGGAGGTCGGCCCATGCGAAACGCGCTGATCGTTCCCGCGCTTGCTCTCGTGCTCTCGTCCGCCGGTGCCGTGGGGAGCGTCGCTGCGGAGGGCGTGCCCTTCGAGTCCCGCGTCGAGAAGGCCTTCGAAAGGGTCGTGGACCTGTCCTGGCGGGACGCGGCGCTCAAGGACGTCCTCGCCCTCGTGGGCAAGACCGCGGACGTTTCGCTCGTCCTCGACAACAAGCTGCCCGCGGCGGTCCGGGACCAGAAGATCACCTTCACGGCCAAGCGGATGACGCTGCGCAGCGTGCTCGGGCACGTGCTGCGCCTGGCCTCGACGCGCGAGGTGCGCCTGCGCTACGCGCTCATGGACGAGGCGATCGTGATCTCCGAGGAGCGCGCGCTCGCCGGCCGCCTCCTGGGCGGCGCGGCGCAGGCCGACCCGATCCACGCCGAGCCCATGACCGAGGCCGATGCGCTCGTGGCGGTCACCGACTTCGACCCCTGGACCGAGAACGTGCAGGGCACCGGGACCCTCGAGGAGCTTCTCTGGTGGAGCCCGTTCCGGACGCTCCCGCGGCCCTACCGCGACGCGCAGGGGCGGCTGCACTTCCCGGGCCCGAGATCGATGTGGGTCGCCAGCCCCGACCTCGGCCACCCGCGCTTCCTGTTCAACGACCATCCGTCGTTCCTCAAGCCCGAGTACCTGTGGGAGCTCTACTACCGCCCCGGCGCGCCGAGGCCGGACGTGGGCACGGGCGGGATCACGCTGGGTCTCGAGCGCGAGAGCCTGGGGCGACTCGCCCGGATGATCGAGCTCCACCCGGACTGGACCACCGCCGAGATCCTTCGCGAGATCGAGCGCCTGCGCGCCGGCCGCTGACGCGGGCGCCCCCCCCGGGCGAAAGAAAAAGAGCCCCGCGGCGTCGGCCGCGGGGCTCTTCTTTGTCTCGCCTCGGCGCGCCGCGCGCCTAGTGCGGCGGGAAGAGCTCCGAGCCCGACCCGTCCGGGTCCACGAGCGTCTCCCTCGCCTCCTCGAAGAGGAGGTACTTCTCGCGCATCGAGACCGTCCGCGGCGGCACGAAGATGATGCCGATGTCCCCGTCCTCGGTGTTCTGGATGACCAGCTTGTAGCGGTAGGTCACCTTGAACTCCTCGACCGAGGTCCCGTCGGCCGGGTCCTGCGTCACGGCCGGGTTGTCGTCGTAGCAGGTGGGTACCTCGCTGTCCTCGGGTTCCTCGGCCTCGCAGGTGCCGTCGCTGTAGACGACGAAGCAGGTCCGGTCGATGGTCCCGAGGGTCCTCTCCGGGATGGCGCTGTTGCCGGGCACGAGCACGAAGTCCACCTCGGGGGGCATCTCCATGGTCTTGAGGGGTTCGGTGACCGAGATCGCCCACGAGAGCCGGCCGGTGTCGACGTCGGCGACGCCCTCGGCCGCGTAGAGGATGGCCTTGGCGGGGGTCGAGCCGCTCTTCTTCTTGAACTCGACCCAGCAGCGCCGGCGTTTGGAGACCGCGAACTGCCGGGCCATGCGGATGAGGCTCGAGACCTGCCCCAGGGCCAGCTTGGTCTTCTGCGTCCGGAGGAACTGGAAGAGCGTGACCGCCCCCAGCGAGAGCATCAACACGATGATGCCGATGACGACCAGCATCTCGATGAGCGTGAAGCCGCCCTCCCTCCGGGCGCCGGGCCGAACGGTCCGAATCATCTCAGCGCTCCTTCCTGACGTCTCGCGCCCCTACAGGTTGATGATGTCGTTCCCCGTGTCGCCCTTGCCGAACCAGTAGTAATCGCTCGGGTACGAGCCCGTGTCGGTGAAGTCCATGCCGTCCACGTCGTCGTAGCCGTGGGCGGCGCGCTCGTCCTCGAGGCAGTCCGCCGTCTCGTCGCCGATGTAGAGGGTGAGCCGGTCGGCCTCGAGCTCGGCCGAGCTCGCGTCGTCGCGCGCGTCCCGGTCGGGCTCGCCCAGGGACCAGACGACCGCCTCGTCCAGGGCCCTCGGGCTCACCCGGAACTTGATGGAGTACCCCCACGTGTCCACGATCTCGGCGTACCCGCCGGCGTCGTGGTCGTAGTCCCGGAGCCAGCTGTCCTTGATCTCGGGCAGGTAGTCCCGGACGCCGGTGCCGCGGACCATGCCCGGGTTCACCTTGGGGTTGAGGGGCAGGAGGCGCAGGGCCACGTCGTTCCGGTCGATCGGCAGGTGCACGTGCGTGGCGCTCCAGGGAAACATGTGGGTGTCCATCTGGTAGTTCGCGAGGGCGAGCCCCACCTCCTGGACCAGGTGCTTCGCGTCGATCTTCTTATGGTGCCGCCGGATCGACGCGATGATGGGAAAGAGCATGCTCATCAGGATCCCGATGACGGAGATGACCACCAGCAGCTCGATGAGCGTGAAGCCGCCGCGCGATCGCCCCCGGCGTTCGCCTTCCGGTCGGTTCATCGGTCCTCCTCCGTCGGCCGCGCGTGCTCGGCGCTACGGCTCCGGTCTCACGCGGCTCGCGAGCTCGAGGACGAGGTCGTCCCCCGTCCCCCAGCGCCGGTCCTTGCCCGCCGAGACGATCTGCTCGGCCTCGACCTTCCCGCCCATGTCCGCCGGCACGTGGATCTCGTAGCGGTAGGGCGTGCCCCAGGGGTCGACGAGGTGCCCCTTCTCGCGCTCCTTCTTCGAGGAGCCGTAGTACTCCTTCTTCCCCCGGTTGCGGTAGGGCGTGAAGGTCGCGGCCCAGGCCGGGTTCGTCGGGTCGAGCTCCCGGCCGATCTCGAAGCGGTGCGTCGCGCCGGCCCCGTCGGTCCAGATGTGCCAGCCCTCGGCGTCCGTCGGGAGTGCGCGTCCGTCGCCGTCCACGGCGAGGAAATCCCCGACCGGGATCCCGAGGTCCGTCTTCAGCGTCGAGACCCCCAGCGACAGCTTCTGAAACGTGTGCTCCGCGGTCTGGCCCGCGGGCGGTCGGAGACGGGGCAGCAGGAGCGCGAGCAGGACCCCAAGAATCGCCACCACGACGAGGAGCTCGATGAGCGTAAAGCCGGATGTGCGGCGGCTCGCGGTCATGTCTCCTCCCGCCTCCCCTTACAGGTTCGTGATGTCGTTGCCGGTGTCGCCCTTGCCGAACCAGTAGTAGCTGCCCGGGTACGTGTCCGAGTCGGTGTAGTCCCGGCCGGCGATGTCGTCGTAGCCGTAGGTGGCGCGCTCGTCGTCGGCGCAGTCGGCGGTCTGGTCCCCGCCCGGCGAGCTCGGCAGCGGCGGGCCGAGCAGGATCGCGTGCCACTCGGCGTCGGTCAGGGCGCCGGGCCTGCGCGCGCTCCCGCGCGCGTCATAGTCCGGGTCGCCGAGGGACCAGATGACCGGGTCCTTGGTGCGCGGGTCCGCGCGAAACTTGATCGAGTACCCCCACAGGTCCACGAGCTCCTCGGTGCCGTCCTTGTCGAAGTCGTCGCGCCACTTGGACTTGAGGTCCGGCAGGTAGTCCGTCACCAGGACCAGCGAGACCGTGTTCCGGTTGATCGGGGCGGGGCTGTGGACCGAGCTCCAGGGGAGCGTGCCCTCCTCCAGGCGATAGTTCGCCAGGGCCACGTCGATCTGCTTGACGAAGTTCTTGACCTGCGTCTTGACGAGGTGCCGCCGGATCGACGCGATGGTCGGGAAGAGGAGGCTCATCATGATCCCGATGATGGCGATCACCACCATCATCTCGATGAGGGTGAAGCCGCGGCGGCGGCCCCTCTCCTGCGCCGTTCCGGACGTGCGCATGTTCCCTCCTCCGGCCGCGCGCGCGGCTAGGGCGCGTTCCGGCGGCTGAGGACGTGGGCGATGTCATCGGCCGTGTCCCACTCCATGTCCCTGCCCGCCGAGACGAGCCGCTCCTCCTCGACCTGGCCGTTCATGTTCGGGTCCGGGAAGAGCTCGTAGCGGAACGGGGTGCCCCAGGCGTCCGTGAGGTTCCCGTTTCGGACCTGCCGCTTCGTGGCGCCGTAGTAGCGCCGCTTCGGGCGGTTGAGGTAGGGCTCGAAGTCCGAGGCCCAGGCCTTGTTCGCCGGGTCGAGCTCCCGGCCGATCTCGAAGCGGTGGTCCACGGCGTCCCCGTCGGTCCAGTAGTGCCAGCCCTCCGCGTCGAAGGGCAGGGCGAAGCCGTCGCCGTCCACGGCGAGGAAGCTGAGCTCCAGGTCCTGCTTCATCGTCGTGATGGCGATGGACATGTTGTTCATCGTGTTCTCGGTCGCGGTCCGCTCGCGGGCGCGCTTGGCGCTGTTGATGCCCGAGAGGAGCAGCGCCATGAGCATCCCGATGATGAAGATGACCACCATCAGCTCGACCAGCGTGAAGCCGCGCGGTTCCGTCCGGTTCGGTCTGCGCCGTTTATTCATGCCGCGCTCCGCCTATTCCGCGGTCACGTCGCGGACGATGTCGTCGGGCACCGCGTCGTTGTCCACGCCGTTCGACCCGACCGAGTAGATCCGGAAGACCGGCCGGTCCCCGGGCGAGAACTTGAAGTAGAGCTCGATCGGCATGTCCGGGGTGTTTTGGTCCCTGTGCCAGTAGTAGATCTCGTACAGCTCCTCCGTCGGGCCCGGGGCGGGATACGTGACCGAGCCGCGGTTTCCGGTGCTGCTGCGCCAAGTGTAGTAGTTGTCGGCTCCCCCAATCGGGGGATCATTGTAGTAGTCCCAGCCCCAGTCCGTGTTTATTGTGATGCTCCCGGCCGTGACCGTGACGGTCGGCTTGAGCGTGGCGGTGCCGATCGGGCTGTAGATGTACTCCATCGCGTCGCTGACCCGGACGAACTTGACCGCGTCGGCGACGACGTTGTGGGCCGTGTTCTCCGGGTGGTCCTCGGTGTTGAATATCTTGAAGTAGCTCGAGCCGGGGACGAGCTTGAACTCGCTCCGGCCGAGGACCGAGAGCTGGTCCCAGTTGGTGGGGTCGGGCCCATTGTTGTGGTCGACGCTCACGTAGACGACCTGGGCCTCTTCCTTCTCCTCGAGGTCCACGTCGACCAGCTTGAAGACGTAGGGCCGGCTCCACGGGTCGAGCATTGAGCCGACGCCGTTGCGCCGCTCCTCGCTCCAGACGAGGGGCTTGGTGCGGCGGCGGACCTCGTTGCCCAGGGTCTGGAGCTGCTCGTAGATCTCGAAGTTCTCGGTGTCGTCGCCGTCGGGCACGGGCAGCTCGCCGTAGAAGCTCTGGTACATCTCGCACGCGTTGGCCAGGCGCTCGAGGTCCGCGACCGCGAGGCGCTTGCGCATGCTCTCCCTCGAGCCCTGGTACGCCCCGATGAGGAGCGAGGCGAGGATCCCCATGATCGCCATGACCATCAACAGCTCGATGAGCGTGAAGCCCCGCTTGGCCGACGTGCCCGGCAACCTCTTTCGCCTCATGGCCTCTCTCCTCGCCGCCGTCCGCCGTCGGGAGGGTACACCCCTCCCCTGCGGGGCACCCCCTCCTCCATAATAAGGTACCCCCTGTGTAGTAGCCTGTCAACCGCCCGACCGGACAAAACTCCGGGCGGGCGCGGGTCCTCGGAGAGGCGTATCTCCTTCCTGCGCAAAGGGTTGCGGTCCCGCGCACACTTCGGCGCGCCGCCCCCTCTTGCGGCGGCGTCGGGGGCGGCTACAATGCGCGCGCGCGGGCGGTGAAGGGAG
>Ga0272443_10003215_pt1 | contig 19527 bp, 19 predicted proteins | sample SSMAcet12_FD_193581 | JGI IMG/M metagenome (GOLD analysis project Ga0272443, IMG submission 193581) | Marine sediment archaeal communities from Little Sippewissett salt marsh, Falmouth, MA, United States - SSM-Acet-12 | ecosystem: Environmental > Aquatic > Marine > Wetlands > Sediment ... | reverse complement strand
GTCGGCGGGCAGGTTCACCGGCGTTTCGCCCCCGGCGGACATCCTGAAATATCCGTCTTCAGTCACTTTGCCTATGGCGGCGCATTCAAGGTCCCATTTTCTGGCCTTTTCGGCTACTTTTTCCAGGTCAGGCGGTTCTATGATAAGCAGCATGCGTTCCTGCGACTCTGAAAGGGCTATCTCCCAAAGGTTCATGTCCTTTTCCCTGAGGGGCACGCTGTCGGCGTCTATCACGATGCCCACACCGCTTTTGGCCGCTATCTCGCTTGACGAGGAGACTATCCCTGCGGCGCCCATGTCCTGCATGCTGACGATGAGGCCGTCCCGCTGCAGTTCCAGACAGCATTCTATGAGCAGTTTTTCGACGAACGGGTCGCCGATCTGGACCTGGGGCCTGTTTTTTGAGGTATTTTCCGAGAGCTCCGCCGAAGCGAAAGCCGCGCCGGCTATTCCGTCCCGGCCGGTGGCCGATCCCACAAGTACCGCTATGTGGCCCGGTCTTGCGGTTTTCGAACTGACTATTTCGTCAAGCGGGACAAGTCCCACGCACATGGCGTTGACAAGTGGGTTGCCGGTGTAGCTTTCGTCCCATATCGTCTTTCCTCCGACAGTAGGAACGCCGACCGCGTTTCCGTAACCCCCGACTCCGCGTATGATCCCGTCGGCCAGAAGCTGTACCGACCGGGAATCAGGGTCACCGAAACAGAGTCCGTCCATAGAGGCCACGGGTCTTGCGCCCATGGCGAGAACGTCGCGGATTATGCCGCCCACCCCGGTGGCCGCTCCCTGATACGGCGCAACGGCCGACGGGTGATTATGACTTTCCACCTTGAAGGCGGCCCCAAGCCCGTCCCCGATATCAACTACGCCGGCGTTTTCTCCCGGGCCCTGCAGTACATGGTCGCCGCGGACCGGAAACGTCGAAAGCAGAGATCTGGTGGATTTATAGCTGCAGTGTTCCGACCACATAACGCCCAGGATACGGAGTTCTTCTTCCGTAGGCGTTCTTCCTATGCGGTCCTGTATGGCCCGGTACTCGTCCTGCCTCAGTCCGGCCTGCCTGTAGTCGAAAGTCATGATGAAACACCCCCGTTCATCCATTTCGCGACCGAACGCCACATTGGCGCCCCGTCCTGCGAACCCAGAATGGATTCCGAAGCTCTTTCGGGGTGGGGCATAAGGCCCAGAACATTTCCCCCTGCGTTGCGAACGCCCGCTATGTGGCGAAGAGCTCCGTTCGGGTTGCATCTGTCCGAAAGCGATCCGTCGGGGCAGCAGTATCGGAACACCACCTGGCCGCTGGTTTCCAGTTCGTCAAGCTGGTCGGGAGGCAGAAAAAACAGCCCTTCATGGTGGGCTATTGGCATGGAAAGCACCTGTCCCTTTTCGTAGCATGAGGTGAACGGCGTATCGTCAGCCTCTACACGGACTGTGCAGTCGGAACATATGAACCGGCGCGATCTGTTGCCCAGAATCGCCCCCGGCAGCAGGCGCGATTCGGTCAGCACCTGGAAACCGTTGCATATACCAAGCACCAGACCTCCATCGGCGGCGTGACGCCGCACGTCCTTCATTATGCGTGCGCGAGCAGCCATGGCGCCGCAGCGAAGATAGTCTCCGTACGAAAAACCCCCGGGCAGCACAACAAGCCCTGGTTCCTCCGGAAGAGTTTCATCATCGTGCCACACGGGCTGCGGCGTTATGCCCAGCACCTCCGCCAGAGAGTCCATAACGTCCCTGTCGCAGTTGCTCCCGGGAAAAACAACTACCGAAGCCCTCATTCGCAAGGCTCCAGTTCCATGGTGTATTCCTCTATAAGGTCGTTCACCAGAAGCTCCCTGCACATGGCGTCGGCCCTTCTGCGGGCTTCATCCGTGTCGGGGGCGTCTATCCTCAACTGGATGTATCTGCCTATACGGGCGTCTTTGAGCGAATCATGGCCAAGTCGCTGCAGTGAATGCGCTACGGCCTTTCCCTGAGTATCCAGGACGCCTTCCTTGAGCGATACGTATATCCTGGCGATATGCGTCATGCGGTTTTTCCCCCTTCGGAAAGACGTCTCCATATTTCTCTGTAAGCGCCCAGGACATCTCCCAGGTCCTTGCGGAACCGGTCCTTGTCCAGACGCTCGCCGCTGGTAGAATCCCAGAAACGGCAGGTATCCGGTGAAACCTCGTCCGCCAGTATCACCTCGCCGGAATCCGTACGCCCGAACTCCAGCTTGAAGTCCACAAGAACGATTCCCAGAGGAGAGAAAATATCCTTCAATATGTTGTTGGTCTTCAGGGCCGTCTGTTTCATCAGCGATATTTCGTTTTCACCCGCCCACGAAAATACATTTATGTGGTCTTCGGTCACGATCGGGTCGCCCAGGTCGTCGTCCTTGAGGTAGAACTCCACCAGCGGGGGTGAAAGCCGTATGCCTTCATCCACTCCCAGGCGCTTGCACAGGGAGCCGGTGGTGATGTTCCTGACCACCACTTCCAGCGGAATGATCTTTACGTTTCTGACCACCTGATGCATGCTGTCGACCTTTTTGACGAAATGGTTGGGAACGCCTCCGGCCGCCAGTAGCGAAAAGATATGGGCGCTGATACTGTTGTTCAGTTCGCCCTTTCCCGCAAGCTCCGCTTTCTTGAGAGCGTTGAAAGCCGTAAGGCTGTCCTTGTACTCAAGAAGAAGAGCAGACGGATCGTCGGTTTCGTAAAGTCTTTTAGCCTTGCCCTCATAGAGCAGGTTTCCTTTTTTCATGAACAGACCCTCCGAACGGAATTTATTGCTTACATTATTTGATCCAGGCCCCGAAATGTCAATGATTGAAAAATGAATTTGAAAAGACTGACTATTTGGATGTAAGATATATGTAGTATCAGGATGAACGAGGGTCGCTTCGCGGGCCATCGTATACTTGAACCTGAAAAGGAGGAATATGTGGAAATGAAGGTAAGAACTGGCAGGTTTGTTGTGGCGGTTTTGGTAATGGGAGCTCTGCTCCTGGGCTTCGCCTCGGGCGCGGCTCTTGCAGCGGAAAAGGTTATCAAGGTCGGAACGCTTTTCCCGCTCACGGGCCCCTGCGCTACGGCGGGACAGCGTTGTCAGGCTGCGGTTGAAACGGCCGTCGAAGTCATCAACAATGAACATCCGGATATCGACGTCCCTCTTGCTGCGCAAGCAGGCATCAGGATAGGCGATGATGTCTACAAGGTGGAGCTGGTCAACGCAGACACCCAGGGTAAACCCGATGTTGGCAAGGCCGAAGCCGAAAGGCTCTTCAATCAGGAAGAGGTCTATACCATCATAGGATCCTACAACAGCGCTGTTACCAAACCGGCAAGCTTTGTAGCGGAGCGTCAGAAAAAGATCTTCATGTGCGGATGCTCCAGTTCCGCGGCGCTTACCGAGCGCGATTTCCACTACTTCTTCCGTATGGCTCCAACCGACAAAACGGAGTCTCATGAATTCGTCCTCGTTATGAAATGGCTCAACGAAACCAAAGACGCCGGTCTCAAGACCGTTGGTCTTATCTACGAAAACACCGAGTTCGGAAAACACGCCGCAGATGAAGGCATAAAGGCCGCCGAAAAGGCTGGATTTTCTGTAGTGGCCGATGTGGCCTTCAACCCGGGTGCGACCAATCTGAACAGTGAAGTCCAGACGCTCAAGGCCGCCGACCCCGATGTGGTCTTCGGGGCGTGCCTTGGAGGAGACTACACCCTCTGGGTGCGTACCATGAAACAGGTCAACTGGCTGCCCAAAATGGCGCTGAACTATTGCACGGGATACCAGGATCCAATGATCACCAAACAGCTTGCCGACGACGCCAACTACTTCATGGGCGGGACCGGATATTCCCCCGAGTTCGCAGAGCTGATGCCCGCTGTCGCCGCAGTTGAAAAGATATACATGGAAAAAACGGATCCCAGTGTTCCGTTCGACAGCGACTGCATCCAGGAAGCCGTTGCAATGCTGGTGCTGGCCCAGGGGCTTGAAAAGGCCGGTACGCTCGATTACGACACCGTGGCCCAGGCGCTTCACGACAACGAATGGATATCTCCCCTTTCCCTCGGCGGCAAGGTGGCGTTCGACGAACAGGGTCAGAACATGATGTCCACAAGCATCATCACGCAGCTTCAGGGCGGAGAATACAAGAGGATATTCCCCGAGGAATACGCCGACACCGAGATCGTGTTCCCGATGACGCCCTGGGACAAAAGGTAGATAGTGTTCCTACCGACGCGGCCTGCCGATATACGGTAGCGCTGCGTTACCGGCAGTACGGGCAGCAGGGCGCTTTCAGGGTCTCTGCTGCCCTTTCTTTGGACGAAGGTTAAGCTACTGAAAGGAGGCAGGCGCATGACGACATTTTTCCAGGTCATTCTGGATGGGCTGCTCAGCGGTATGCTCTACGCGCTCGTGGCGGCCGGTTTGAGCCTGATCTGGGGCGTCATGGACGTCATCAATTTTGCGCACGGGGAATTTCTGATGGTGGCTATGTACGTTAGTTACTGGCTTGGTTTTCTGATGAACGTGGACCCGCTGGTCTCCTGGGCGGCTTCGGCGGTATTCCTTTTCATTATCGGGGCTCTCACCTATCGCCTTATCATAAAGAACACCATAGGGAAATCAGCCATGTCCGCGCTTTTGGCGACGTTCGGGCTTTCCATGCTGCTTAAAAACGTTTGTCTCAACCGGTTCTCTCCCAATTTCCGCATCCTGGGTGAAACCATACTGGGTGGTAAAACCATCACCCTTGGAGGTCTCATTTTTCCTCTGCCGCAGCTGGTAACGGGCGTATTCGCTCTTGTGGTGATATTCATCCTCTATTACGTTATCAAGAAAACACGTCTGGGTTGGGCCATACAGGCTTCGGCCATGGACAAGGAAGCTGCAGAACTGATGGGCATAGACACCGAAAAAATATATCTGCTGGTTTTCGGACTTGGCGGGGCTTGCGTCGGTGTCGCCGGTGGCCTTCTCCCCTCCTATCTGGCTATTCATCCTGAAGTAGGAGGCCTTTTCAGTCTTCTGGCCTTTGTCTGTGTGGCCCTTGGAGGCTTTGGCAGCATTCCGGGCGCGCTGCTCGCGGCTCTTTTGATAGGCGTAGTTGAATCACTGAGTGGTTTCTACATCGCCCCGGTGTTCAAATATGTAGCTGTCTTTGGCCTGTACCTTGCCGTCATTATCGTCAGGCCCAAAGGCCTTTTCGGGTGGTGACCGGGATGCTGGCTAACAACAAGAGATTTGCGGGCAAGGATATGGTGCTGGCGGGCGTTATCGCCCTGTTTGCAGTACTGCCCCTGATCCCGGGAGTCCTCGCAAGTTCGTTCACCAAACATGTTTTCATTCTTCTGCTGCTTTTCGCGGCCATGTCGCAGTCGTGGAACATTATAGGAGGCTACTGCGGCCAGGTCTCTTTCGGACATTCGGTTTTCTTCGGCATAGGCGCCTACGGGGCCGGTATGGCGGTTGTCCGTTTCGGTATGACCCCATGGCCCGGCGCACTGATAGGGGCTCTTCTGGCGGCGGCCGTCGCCGTTCTTATAAGCTGGCCCTGCTTCAGGCTCAAGGGCCACTATTTCGCCATAGCCACGTTCGCCATAGTCGAGATATTCAACCGCCTCTTCATGGTGTGGTACTGGGTAGGCGGGGCGATAGGGCTGGACTATTCGATCATGGATCAGGGGTGGAAGAACTTTACATGGTACGACTCGAAAAACGGCTATTACTACGGGGCGCTGGGTCTTTTCGCCATAATATTCGGCGTTGTCAGGTGGATGGAGAAAAACCGCATGGGATACTACCTCAGAGCGGTTCGCGAAGGGCAGGAGACCGCCGAGTCACTGGGTGTCAACAGCAGCCGGACGAAGCTGGCGGCCATGGGTCTTTCGGCGTTTCTGGCCGCTCTCTGCGGCGCTTTCTTCGCCCAGTACAACTACAGAGTGGACCCCCCCATGGTCATGTCGCTCGACATGTCCATGAAATTCGTTTTGATAACCATCCTCGGTGGATCGGGATCGCTCTTTGGCCCGCTCCTGGGCGCTGCCGTCCTTATTCCGCTGCAGGAATATTCCAGGGCCCTCTGGGGCGGACTGGGCGGCGGGCTCGACCTGATACTTTTCGGCCTGCTGATAATTGTGGTAGTTGTCAAACAGCCCAAGGGCATAATGGGTATACTCACGTCTTTCTTCAGACGTCGCCTGGGCAGGCCCGGAAAGGGGGATGATCGACATGGCGCTTCTTGAGATCAGGGACCTGACCATGAAATTCGGCTCCCTCGTCGCCAACGACAGAGTTTCCTTCGAGATAGAGGAAGGCGGTATCGTCGGGCTGATCGGCCCCAACGGAGCCGGTAAAACCACGCTTTTCAATTGCATATCCGGTTTCTACAGGCCCACCTCCGGCGCGGTCCTGTTCGACGGTAACGACATCACGGACGCGCCTGCTTACAAGGTGGCCAGGCTGGGCGCGGTGAGGACATTCCAGATAGTTCATCCCCTGAAAGATATGACCGTGCTGGACAACGTCATGGTGGGTGCGTCTCTCAGGGACAAAAACATGAAAAAGGCCATGGATATAGCCCTTCGCTGTCTCGACTGGTGCAATCTTGCCGACCTTGCCTCGTTTCCGGCGGGAGATCTGACCATAGGTCAGAAAAAAAGACTCGAAATGTCGCGGGCCCTGGCTACGGAACCTAAACTCCTGATGCTCGACGAAGCCATGGCGGGTCTTACATCCACCGAGGTCAGACATTCGGTGGACCTCCTCCGCAAGATCAGGGAAAGAGGCATCACGCTTCTTGTCGTGGAGCATATCATGGAAGCAATAATGCCCGTCGCCGACAAAATGGTAGTGCTCGACGGAGGGATCAAGATCGCTGAGGGATCTCCGCACGAGATCATAGAAGACGAAAAAGTCATCGCCGCGTACTTTGGTGAGAAATTCAGCAAACGCCTGAAAAATGCGAAAGAGGCTGAAAAAAATGGCTGAACCAATGCTTGTTGTAGATGACATCCACTGCGGATACGAAGGCGTTCCTGTCATTCACGGTCTATCGCTGGAAGTGCATGAGGGAGAACTCGTGGCTATTGTAGGAGCCAACGGCGCCGGCAAGACCACGACGATGAGAACCATTGCCGGGCTCATGCATCCTACGGCGGGAGACATACGTTTCAGGGGAGAGAGCATAGCGGCGTCACCGGCTAATCGTACGCTGCGAAAAGGGGTTAGCTACGTGCCGGAAGGCAGAAGGCTTTTCCCCAAACTGACGGTAAAAGAGAATCTTGAACTGGGGTCGTTCACCGAAAAGGACCGCGCCAAGATACAGACGCGCCTGGAACAGGTTTATCAACTCTTCCCGATACTGGCGGACCGTTCCGATCAACTGGCCGAAACCATGAGCGGGGGAGAGCAGCAGATGCTTGCCATAGCAAGAGGGCTCATGAGCCAACCCAGGCTGCTGATGCTGGATGAACTCTCTCTGGGGCTTATGCCGTCGCTGGTGGAAAAGGTCATGGAAACCATAGTAAGGGTAAACAAGGCGGGCATGACGGTGCTGCTGGTGGAGCAGATGGTGCAGGAGGCGCTCGAGATAGCCGACAGAGGTTACGTAATTCAGACAGGCAAGATAGTGGACTCCGGAACCGCCCGGGAACTGCTTGATTCGGAAGAGATCCGAAAAGCCTACATGGGCATGTAATTGCCCCGAAAGAGCCTTTATCGCGGCTCTGGTCTTGTGGCGGCGATCACATTTATATGGTAAAATCCCAAGGGTTTGTGAAGATGAGGGCAAACTCTTCATGTCGTTCGTCTTCATCGCCGTTATTCTGCATAAGGCGGTTGCTTTGAAATGTCTTTATGACCGCCACATTCAAGGAGGGGGATTCTGACACTATGAGTGGTTTCAAAACTCCGGTGGAGATCGCAAAGGCAGCGTGCGGAGCTTCCAAGGCAAAAGCGTCCTGGTCTATAGGCCAGATGATGGTCCTGGGTATTATGGCGGGAGCCTACATCGGTTTCGGTGGATGGCTGATGACCGTTGTCACCCATGACCTGGCTGCGAACATGGGAGTAGGTTTCGCCAAGTTTATCGGAGGCGCGGTTTTCAGCGTAGGACTGATGCTCGTCGTCATCGCAGGAGCCGAGCTTTTTACCGGAAACTGCATGATGCCCCTTGGAGTCATGAGCGGATGCACTTCGCTGGGAGGCGTTCTCAGGAACTGGTTCTGGGTATATGTAGCCAACCTCGTGGGCAGCGTGCTTGTGGCTACCTGTGTTTTCCACACGGGGCTCTGGGATGGACCGATCGGCGTATACGCCTACAAGATAGCCGCCGGAAAAATGTCTCTTCCCATCAGCGAAGCCTTCTGTCGGGGTATTCTCTGTAACTGGCTCGTCGTTCTGGCCGTATGGATGAGCATGGCCGCTACGGACATCATCGGCAAGATATGGGCCATTTTCTTCCCCATCATGGCTTTCGTCGCCTCCGGATTCGAACACTCTATCGCCAATATGTACTTTATGACACTGGGCCTCTTCATCAAGAGCAGCGACGCAGTCGTGCAGGCCGCCAATCTTCCTGCTGTAAAGGCCGGAGCGGTCAACATCGGCGGTTTCATCCACAATCTTGTTCCCGTTACGCTGGGCAACATGGTGGGTGGTATCCTTTTCGTCGCCATTTTCTATTACCTTGTTTTCAAAACAAAACTCGAAGAACTGGGCTAAACCTGCGACGGACATTCATTATCGATGCGAATAGAACGTGAAAATAACGGCGGTGGCGGGCTTTTGCCTGTCACCGCCGTACTTCTAGCCGGAGGAAGCGGCAAAAGGATAGGCGGTAACAAGCTGTTTCTGGCTTCCGGCGGGGTGCATCTGTTCGAGATCACCCTGAGCAATATCATGAATATTTTTGAACGCGCCGTCGTCGCGTGCCGACCCGGCGACAGGGACGATCTTTTTACGCTTTTCGGTCCCCTGCTGCGTCGCATGAATGTCAGCGTGGTATGCGACAGTCCGTCTGAAAGCGGGCCTCTCGCGGGAATGGCCGCCGCCTTTGCCCTTGAGGCTTCCGAATGGTATTTCGTGTCCGGATGCGACATGCCCGATGTCAGGCAAAGCGTTGCAAGCCTCATATGGTCGTGCAAAAACAGCTCGGGCAGAGTTATAGCCCCCTGGCTCAGCGGTTACCCGGAGCCGCTGCATTCCTTTTATCACAGTGACTGTCTGTCAGCCGTAAAGTCCAGCCTCCAGCTAGGCGAACGCAAGATAACATCGATCTTTCATTCAATGGATGTAACGGCCGTACCGGAGGAAACCCTTCGACGATTGCCGGGTTATAGACGTTCATTCACCAACATCAATACCCCTGACGATCTCAAAAAGTGGCTTTTGTGGAAAGATCCCCTTATGTACCGATAGCAGGGTCCTGTCATCGCCGGTGACAACCTCCTTCACCTTGGTTACAATAAGGGCCGCTTTCAATAATGAGGTGAAGAAGTCATGGCAATTCCCAGAGAGAGAATAAGAAATTTCTGCATCATCGCTCACGTAGATCACGGCAAATCGACACTTGCCGACCGTTTTCTGGAAAAGACAACGACCCTTGACGCCAGGCAGATGCGGGAGCAGGTGCTGGATTCCCTTGATCTGGAGCGGGAGCGCGGAATAACCATCAAGCTGGTGCCGGTGCAGATGCGATACAGGGCGGCCGACGGCCAGGAGTATCTGCTCAATCTTATCGACACCCCGGGGCATGTGGATTTCAGCTACGAGGTTTCGCGTTCGCTTGCTGCCTGTGAGGGAGCGCTGCTGGTCGTTGACGCAGCCCAGGGGGTGGAGGCCCAGACAGTGGCCAACGCGTATCTGGCGGTTGACCAGGGCCTCGAAATAGTACCGGTCATCAACAAGATAGACCTTCCCTCGGCGCAGCCCGAAAAGGCAAAAAGGGAACTGGAGGAAGTAGTCGGCATAGACGCTTCAGACGCTCTGGAGGCCAGCGCAAAAGCCGGCAGGGGCATAGCCGAGATACTGGAAGCCGTCATTGAAAGGGTTCCGGGCCCCTCGGGGTCGGAAGATGCGCCTCTCCAGGCTCTCATTTTCGATTCAATCTACAACAATTACCGCGGCGTTATCTGCAACATCAGGGTGGTTGACGGCGCCATCAAAACAGGTCAGACAATACGGTTCATGGCTACAAGGGAAACCTATCAGGTAGAAGAGATAGGGGTGTTCCGACCCGACATGAGACCGGTCAATATCCTTGGTCCCGGAGAGGTAGGGTACCTCATTGCTGGTATAAAAAGCGTCGCCGAGGCAAGAGTGGGCGACACCGTCACTTGCGAATCTAACCCGGCTTCCTCGCCACTTCCCGGCTACCAGAAAATAAAGCCGGTGGTTTTCTGCGGATTCTATCCCGTTGAAAGAGACGAATACCCCCAGCTAAGAGAAGCGCTCGAAAAACTGCAGTTGAACGATTCCGCCATAACCTTTGAACCGGAAACCTCCACGGCCCTTGGGTTTGGTTTCAGGTGCGGGTTTCTGGGTCTGTTGCACATGGACATAGCCAGAGAGAGGCTTACCAGGGAGTTCAACATCGAGCTGGTGGCGACTGCGCCCAACGTCGTGTATCAGCTCGACCTCAACGACGGTGCGTCCGTGGAGGCGCACAGGCCGTCCGACTTTCCGGATGCGGGACATATAGGCGAGGTGCGTGAGCCCTTTATCAAAATAACGACCTTTCTGCCCAGCGACTTCGTGGGCAAGGTCATGCAGCTTTGCCAGGATCGCAGGGGCGCCTACGTCAGCATGGATTACATCACGCCCGAAAGGGTGCGCCTGGTGTACGAAATACCCCTGGCTGAATTCATCATGGATTTTCACGACAAACTCAAATCGGTAACAAGAGGGTACGCCTCACTCGACTACGAACACGCCGGATTCCGTCCCTCCGAACTGGTCAAGGTGGATGTGCTGATCGCCGGCGACACTGTCGACGCTTTTTCCTTCGTATGCCACGAGGACGAAGCCTATCACAGGGGGCAGGCGGCGGTGCGCAAGCTCAAGGAACTTATTCCCAGACAGCTTTTCGAAGTCCCCCTGCAGGCCGCCGTTGGAAAAAGAGTAATAGTGCGTCTTAACGTCAAGCCGCTAAGAAAAGATGTCCTGGCCAAATGTTACGGCGGCGACATCACCAGAAAACGCAAACTGCTCGAAAAGCAGAAGGAAGGCAAGAAAAAAATGAAACAGATAGGAAAAGTCTCGGTGCCGCAGGAAGCCTTCATGGCCTTTCTCAAAACGGGCGAGGAGGATGAAAACTGATCCCCGGTGTTCCCGTATCGCTGTACCTGCACGCGCCCTTCTGTTCAAGAAAATGCCCATATTGCGCCTTCTACAGCAAGACACCCTGCGGGGGAGAAATAGCAACCTATATTGAGTCGCTACGCAGGGAATGCGAGTGGCGGCTAAGCAGGCGCGGACGCCGTCTTCCGTGCGTTACGCTATATGTGGGAGGCGGGACCCCGTCGCTGCTGACACCCCGGCAGTGGAAAGAGGTTTTCCGTTGCCTCGAAACGGCCTTCGACCTGTCTTGCGCCGATGAGCAGACGGTGGAAGCCAACCCCGAGTCGCTGACGCGGGAACATCTCGATCTATGGAAAGACGCAGGCGTCACAAGGATCAGCATCGGAGTTCAAAGCCTGGATGACGGCGACCTTGATGTGCTGCACAGGCCGCACACGGTCGCCGACGCCGAACGGGCGATAGAAATGTCGCTTGAAGAGGGTTTTCAGGTATCGGCCGATCTCATGTTCGGACTGCCCGGCCAGACGATGAAAACCTGGATGTCGACACTTAGCGGGGCGGCGCGTATGCGCGTGGAACACCTTTCGCTCTACCAGCTTTCGTTCGAACCGGGATCAGCCTGGGGAAAAGAGAGCCATCCGTCGATAGAGGGCTACCCCTTTTATCGCTGGGCGCAGTATTATCTGGAGCGCAAGGGGTTCACCCAGTACGAAATAGCGAGCTGGGCCAGAAACGGGAAATGGTGTGTTCATAACGCAGGATACTGGCGTAACCGCACTGTTGTGGGCCTGGGACCTTCCGCGTGGGGATATGATCACGGGACGCGCTACAGAAACCACGCCACACTCGATTCGTACCGGGACGCACTGCAAAACGGCATGTCGCCGGTTGACTGGACCGAAACGCTTTCACCCGATGAAAGAGCCAGGGAAGAAGCGATCCTTGCTCTCAGGACACGCTGGGGCGTCGCGTCGGATTCTTTTATCCTGAGACATGGCCGCAGGGCCTGGGCGGAAATACGGGAAATTCTGGCCGGACTTCCACAAAAATATTTCGACTTTCCGCCGGGAAGGATATGCCTGAACAACGGCGGAATGAGGGTAGCCAACTCCATATGGGAAAAACTGCTAGCCTGACAGGGTCAACCCAGTGTCAGGCGTTTGGAGGCCGACGTAACGGCTTCGGTGATCTCGAACATGTTGGAAACGATCCCTGTCGAGACCTGTTCCGTGATCCCGAAATGATTGGTGCATGTGCCGCACACCAGCACTCTCGTTCCCCTTTCTTCCAGTATCTTCAGGTGATCGGAAGCCGAGGAATCTGCAAGGGTCAGTTTGACGGCCCCGTTCATAAGGGCCACAACTGCCGGGGGCTGTTCCCTTTCCGCCAGGGTTCCCAGAAACCCTTTCATCAGAACCTCGCCCAGAACAGGGTCCGGACCCCCAAGGGTCGGCGATACAAGAACAATGGCGATATTCTCTTTGGATCCGTCGGTCCGGCAGGTCTCGGCGAACGTTTTCATTTCGTTCATGCCCGAAGGCCTGGAGCCTACAAGTTTGATTCCTTCGGCAGATTCGGCTACTGTAACGACAAAATCCCGGCTTTCAAGGAACCGCCTGACATTAGAAGCCGATATATCGTTGTCGACGAGCATTTCAAAAAAAGTGGAACCCGACTCTATGATCTGTCTTGCCATCATCACGGGTTTGGGGCAGGGTTTTCCGCGGGCGTCTACTATCTCCAGGGGAACGCACCACCTTCTTTTAGTGATGCGATCTATTATAACAGAGATAGGTCCGCTATCCGGCGCGCCGGTCAGCGGCGGACAATGCAGGCGACCAGGGTCCAGAAAGGGAGAAGGTGGCGTTATGAAGGAAAAAATAGGCATATTGCTTCGGGAACTGCCGTCCATGGACGAACTGCTGCTGCTTGAATGGGTGTCTCCCATAGAAAAACGACTGGGCAGAGAGGCCGTAAAATCGGTTTTTGCCGACGTCATAGGAGAAACCAGACAATCCCTTCGCGAAGGCCACGCGCAGGAAGTAGATGTCGGGCAGATCTCGCGAATCGCACGATCGCGGCTGCAAAAACTGTTGGAGCGGAGCCTTAAACGCGTAGTCAACGCCACAGGAGTAGTTGTCCATACAAATCTTGGCAGGTCACGTCTTGCGGACGAGGCGCTGGAAGCGGTAATGGAGGTGGCCGGCCGTTACAGCAATCTCGAATACGATCTGGGCGACGGCGCGCGCGGTCACAGGAACGCTCATATCGAATGGCTGCTTTGTCAGGTAAGCGGAGCCGACGCAGGCATAGTGGTCAACAACAACGCCGGAGCAGTGCTGCTGTGCCTCTCGGCTCTGGCCAAAGGGCGGCAGGCGATCGTTTCCCGCGGGGAACTGGTCGAGATAGGCGGGTCTTTCAGGATCCCCGACATAATGTCCTTTTCCGGCGCAGAAATGGTAGAGGTCGGAACAACCAACAGGACACATCTAAGGGATTACCGCGCGGCTATCCGCGAGGAGACCGCGATACTGTTAAAGGTGCATCCGTCCAATTACAGGGTCACCGGTTTCCATTCCATGCCCGAACGAAGAGAAATAGCCGACCTGGCCAGGGAGAAAGACCTGATATTCATGGAAGACCTGGGCAGCGGTGTAGTCCACGACCTTTCGGCTTGCGGTCTTCCCGGAGAACCTACCGTAAGGCAATGCGTTCTTTCCGGGGTCGACATAGTGACATTCTCGGGCGACAAGCTGCTGGGAGGCCCGCAAACAGGGTGTGTTGTCGGCAGGAAACAGCTTGTGGACAGGTTGAGGACCCATCCTTTTCTGAGAGCGATCAGGGTCGACAAAATGACGCTGGCCGCGTTTGAAGCCACATTGAGGCTTTATCTGGAGGGGAAAGCGGAAAGCATACCCACTCTGGATATGATCTCCGCTCACGCAACCACGCTTCGCGCAAGGGCGTCGTCGCTGGCCCGCAAAATAAAACGTGAAACGGTCTTTTCGGATCTTTCGGTAGTAAAGGTTACGGACGCGGTCGGAGGCGGTGCTTTCCCCACCACCCAGCTGGAAGGCTACGGGGTGCAGATACGGTCGGACATTCCCGGGAGCAGGCTGCTTGAGTCGCTAAGGGAAGCCCCTGTACCGGTAGTGGCAGGTATCAGGGATGGAAACGTCGTTCTGCATGTCCGTACACTCACTGCCGATGACCGGACAGCCTTGATAGAGGCAATGCGTTTCGCGGGGAGGAAATTCGACAAAGATGCCCAGGCGTAGCGAAATACCCGTTGTTCTGGGAACCGCAGGTCACATAGATCATGGCAAAACAACTCTTATCCGTTCCCTTACGGGGGTGGACTGCGACAGGCTCAGGGACGAAAAACAGAGAGGAATTACCATAGAGCTGGGATTCGCGCCGCTTGAACTACCCGACGGAACGGTTGTAAGCGTCGTGGATGTTCCGGGGCACGAGCGGTTCATACGCCAGATGGTGGCCGGGGCCGCCGGCATAGACGGAGTAATTCTCGTAGTGGCGGCCGACGAAGGGGTAAGGGCTCAGACCAGGGAGCATCTCGACATCCTGTCGCTGCTGGGGATAAGAGACGGCGTTATCGTGGTGACCAAAACAGATCTCGTCGACCCCGAACTGCTGGAGCTGGCCCAGGAGGAGATACGCGAGGAAATAGCAGGCGGATTCCTCGACGGATGCCCCATGGTGGCTGTTTCAGCCGCAAAAGGCGACGGGCTGGACCTGGTGATGGAAGCAATTCGCGACCTGGTGGCGAGGGTCGATAAGAAAACAACCGAAGGGGCTTTTTTTCTTCCCATAGACAGGGCTTTCCCCGTAAAGGGTTTCGGCGCCGTCGTTACCGGTACGGCCTACAGGGGAAAGGTAAAGGTCGAAGACCCTCTTTCCGTTCTGCCCGGTGAAAGAGAAACGAACGTTCGATCGCTTCAGGTCCACGACACCCCTGTCCAGGAGGCCATGGCCGGACAGAGAGTGGCGCTTGCGCTGGGAGGCCTGTCTCTCGACGAACTTGAACGGGGCGATGTGCTGTGCGAGAAAAACGTTTTCAGGGAGTCGCGCTTTCTCGACGTCCGCATCTCGCTTCTTGCGTCGTCTCCAGAGCCGCTGAAGCACTGGCAGCGCGTCCGTCTCCATGTGGGAACATCGGATGTCCTTGCCAGGATAGCCTTTCTGGACAGAGACGCTCTCGCTCCGGGACAGACATGCCTGGCCCAGTTCGTTGCCGAGGAAAAGATCGTCTGCACCATAAGGGAGCCATTCGTTATACGTTTCTACAGCCCACTGAGGACCATCGGGGGCGGCAAGGTGCTGTTGCCCGGTTCCGACAGGGCGCGTGGTTCAGCGGGCCGAAGCCGGAGGCTGGAACTCCTTTCACATCTGGAAGAAGCACAAAACTCCCGGGACAGAATGCTGGTTCACGTGCAGGGCTCGGGGTTCGCTTCGGTCCCCGATGTTTCGCAAAAAGTACAGGAAAACCAGGTCACGGTCCGAGACCTGGCCCACAAACTTGCCTCGGCCGGAAAAGTCAGGTACTTCGCCAAAGGCGAAGGCTGGGTCTTGCACAGCGCGTGGCTCGAAAATCTCGGAGACCAGGCGCAGAAAGTGCTTGCCGGGTTCCACGAAAGCGAACCGGAGCAAAAGGGCATGCTTCTGGAGATCTTTACCAAAGCCGTCATGCCGGCGTCTATCAATGCCGATGCCTCCCGTAATGTTATCGAAGCCCTTCAGGAAGCCGGATACGTGGAGCAGGAGGGGGGGCGCATCAAAAGCCCGGGTTTTATGCGCGCCGAATACGGAGAAGTGAACCGGGCGCAGGAAATGCTGCTGAATCATTGCCGCAGCAGGGGAATGGGTATGCCTACCGTCGCCGAGGCGGCGGCGGAACTGCAGTTACCCGAAGCCACGCTGCAAAAAGCCCTGGATGTTCTCAAGTCGGAAGGACGTGTTTTTCTGGCGGCCGGCGGGATGATGATCGACAAGTCCACGCTAGACGAAACGGTCTCAAAAATGAGAGCCATGCAGGGAGATATCACCGTGGCCTCGGTCCGTGACGCCACGGGAACAAGCAGGAAATACGCGCTGCCTTTCCTGGAATTGCTCGACAAACTGGAAATTACCAGAAGGGTACAGGACAAAAGAATATTCAGAAAAACTTAACTCTCGTAAAAGCCTTTTAAGATCACATGTATCAACCTGTTGAAATGTGGGCAATTGTGTGTTAAAATGACTACAAACTATCAACAGGAGTGACCTTTATGAGTCCGACCCTTGCGGTAATACGCGACAGGGTGGAGGAGCACAAGGGTTCTAAAGTTCGGTACAGGGCGTCGAAAGGGCGCAGGAAAACCGAAGAGCGTCTCGGCGTTATCGTGGAAACCTACCCCAATCTCTTTACACTGTACGTGGAATCCCAGCAGAGCAACGTCTCCTTCACGTACTCCGAGCTGCTTACCCGGGAAGTAGAAGTGGAAATCCTCCCTGGAAACACAAAGCTCTTTTAACAGTTTCAGAATGTAGTGATCTTGAGGCCCCGGCGCCAGTCGCCGGGGTTGTTTTTTGAACTCGCGAAGGGGCAGTGAGGCGACGGTGACCCAATATATTCTGGATTCACCTGCAAAGATCAATATCACGTTACGCGTCGGCGAACAGCGGTCCGACGGTAAACACGACCTGGTTTCGCTTTTTTTAAGGATACCGGCCGCTGAAAAGTTGACATTACGGTACCTTTATTCAGATAATGTCAGGGAAGACGTGCTGAGGGTCTACGGCTGGCCCCTGACAGGAAAAAACATCCTCAGGAGCGTCATGGAAGCAGCCAGACGCCGGGAACCCGCATTCCCCCCCCTGGAGATGACGCTTTTCAAACACATACCTCCGGGAACCGGTCTTGGCGCCGGAAGCGGCAACGCGGCGGCTCTTGTAGAGTGGCTCCGAACCTTTGGCGGTGTCGAGATCTCCAGCGACGACATACTGGCTCTCGGAGCGGATATACCGTTTTTATCGTCGGCGGACGATATCGCTATTTGCGGTGGACTGGGCCAGAAGATACTGTTCGGGCAGCCGGAGATCCCGCGCCGACCGCTCAGGCTCCTGGCGGTCATCCCACGCTGGCGCTGCAACACGGGAGAACTCTACGCCATGCTCGACCTCGCAAGGACCCGGAACGTTGCAGGAACAGATCCGGGTGAGGCCGGGAAGGAAGCCCTGTCGATCATGCGGCGCTTGTCGGCGATGAAACCGGTGGGGGAGCTTCCAAACGATTTTCTTCCCGTGGTCGCGTCGGTGGAACCCGCCGTCGAAAAACTCTCGACAGCACTGCGTTCGTCGGGCGCGCTGGGCTGGGGGCTAAGCGGCAGCGGCAGCGCGATGTTCGCTCTCTACCCTCCTTTTGAGGAGTTGTCGCATATAGCGTCCGAAATAGAGTCCACTGGGCTGGTTGACCAAATTCTTGTTCGGGATGTGTTGGCATGAAGGGGTTTCGAATCGAGCGCCTCATAAGGATCGCCGCCCGATTTCTTTTTTCTCCGTCCATACAGCGATCGATAACGGAAATGTCCGAAAACTACGGAGTTTCCAAAACAGTTATCAGCGACGATGTCCTTTTGATCGATTCCGCCCTTCGCAAAGAGGGCCTGGGCAAAATTACCGTCGACAGGGGCAGAACCGGAGGAGCCTCTCTTCGTCCGGAACTGGCTTCCGACATCAGAAACCAGTGGCTTGAGGAAATAGCCGCCATCCTCTCGCGTGAGGACCGCCTTCTTCCCGGCATGCTCATTCACTACAGCGACATTCTTTTCAACCCCATGTACGCAAGGAAACTGGGCTTTGCCCTTGCGTCCGATTTCGCCGACCGTGACGCCGATATAGTAATGACATCCGAGGTAAAAGGCATTCCTCTGGCCATGTTCACGGCGCATTCACTGGGAATACCGCTCGCGCTCTGTCGTTTCAGGAACAGGGCGAGCGACGGTCCCGCGGTCGCCGTCCATTTTCCAACCGGCCAGGGTGACGTGCGCACCATGTATATGGGGACCAGACATCTTTCAAAGGGCAAAAGGGTCCTTGTTATAGACGATTTCATGAGGGGCGGCAGCACGGTCGCCGGAATGCTGCTTGTGGCGGCCGAGTTCGGGGCCGAGGTTGTGGGTACAGGAGTTTTTCTTGCTTCCAGTGAACCTGCCGTTAAGGCGGTCTCGGAGTACAGGGTTCTTCTTCGCCTCGACAGGGACGGCGAGGGTAACCCTGTCGTCACAGTTCAGAAATAAACCCTTTTTCAGTGTTTGACGACAACCCCGACGTGGGTTAGAATTTGCCCTTGGAGGAGGTGACCTGTCTCCATGACCGTATCGTTGAACGGCGAGGAGTGCATTGGCTGCGGTGTTTGCGCGCAGATCTGTCCTGAAGTCTTTGAACTTGACGAAGACGCAGGAAAGGCCAAGGTGGTCAGGAAAGAAGGCGCCGATTGCGCCCAGGAAGCGGCCGACAGCTGCCCTGTAGGGTGCATTTCCATAACAGAGTGATTTGATTTTGGGCCCATAGCTCAAATGGTCAGAGCCACCGGCTCATAACCGGAAGGTTCCTGGTTCGAGTCCAGGTGGGCCCACCATCACGCAGGATCAAAGCCACCGGCAAGGTGGCTTTCTTTTTTTTTGAGGGGAGGGGACATAGCCGTGAAGCGGGTTGCCGATGTACTGGAAGCTATAGAGCAGTTCGCTCCACGCCAGTGGTCCGAAGAATGGGACAACACGGGCCTGCTGGCGGGAAACGCTTCCTGGAGGGTCGACCGCGTAGCTGTTGCTCTTGACGCCACGATCGACACCATGAACAGGGCGAAAGAAACCGGATGCAACTGTCTGCTCACGCACCATCCCCTTGTTTTCGAGCCGCTGCGCAGGGTGGATTGCGCCACTCCCGCCGGCCGCAAGATAGAACTGGCCATGGAGTGGAAAATGTCGGTCATAGCCGCCCATACCAACTGGGACAGGGCGCCCCTTGGTGTAAATGCCATCCTTGCACGGCTCCTGGGGCTGCGGGACCCCCAATCCCTTGTTCTCGCCGACCAGGGTCTTTTCGACGGATGCATGGGCGACCTGCCCGCCGAAACCACTCTGAAAGCTCTGGGTGAACTCGTGCGCAACAAATGGGGTATCGCAAAAACCGAAATACACGCAGGTTGCAAACCCCGGCCCCTGAGGCGAC
>Ga0272443_10003214_pt1 | contig 19534 bp, 15 predicted proteins | sample SSMAcet12_FD_193581 | JGI IMG/M metagenome (GOLD analysis project Ga0272443, IMG submission 193581) | Marine sediment archaeal communities from Little Sippewissett salt marsh, Falmouth, MA, United States - SSM-Acet-12 | ecosystem: Environmental > Aquatic > Marine > Wetlands > Sediment ... | reverse complement strand
ACCGGAGAGCCAATCACGATTCGCGGCGGAATGGACGTCGGCGGCGAGGAGGTCGACATCCACTCGCTTTCGTTCGGAGGGGGCGGGGGGACGTTCTTCTTCATCGTCGATCTCCCCGGCGCGACGTACGAGTTCTCCGGGTCGAGTAAGTCGACCGCTTCAGGCATTCTGATCCCTGCCCGGGATCCCTCCTCGATGGAAGTCGCGGGGACGGCCATCTCCACGTTCGAGGGCACGATTTGCTCGTTAGATGGAGAAGTCGCCGCTCGCCTCCCGTGGGACACGACGGCGTGGCCGCTGGAACTCCACGAGGAGCTGCTAACCTTGCTCCTAACCGGGGTCATGCCTGAGCGTCAAGAGGATGAGCCGCAACCTCAGGAGCCTACGCCGCATCGCGAGGCGCCGTAGCGGCGGCAGGCTTCGTTCACGAGATCTCGAACTTGGCGAGGAGCGGGGCGTGATCTGAGGGCCTCTCCCCACGACGGGGCTCGAGGTCGATCCACGTCGAGGTGGAGCGATCGGCCAGCGACTTCGTCGCCAGGATGTGGTCGATGCGCCAGCCTTTCCCTTCGGCGACGCCGTCGAGCGTCCGGTAGTCGTAGTAGGTGTACTGGCCCGGATCGGGAGCATGTGTCCGGAAGACGTCGACGAAACCCCACGACTTCACCGCTTCGAGTGTCTCGGCAACTTCAGGATTGAAACAGACGTGTCCGAGAAGCCGATCGGGAGCCCAGACGTCGATCGGCTCCGGTGCGACGTTCAAGTCGCCGAGCCAGACAAGCGGTTCGTCCGGCGAGAACCGGGCATCGAAGAACGCCAGCAACCGCTTGAACCACTCGAGCTTGTAGGCGTACATCGGGTGATCGACGTCTCTTCCCTGCGGCACGTACGTGTTGACGATCGGAACCCCGCTCACCTCGCCGATGATCAAACGCGCTCCGTCCGGCGGTCCGTCGTCGTCGAACCCGAAGCGCACGTTCTCGATCGGCGCTCTTGCCAAGATCGCCACGCCGTTGTAGGCCTTCTCGCCGCGGTACGCGGCGCGGTAGCCGGCCTCCTCGATCGCCGCAATCGGAAACTCGTGGTCCTGCACCTTCGTCTCTTGCAGACAAACGGCGTCCGGGCCGACCCGGTCGAGCCACGGGAGAAGGGCATGCAGGCGTGCCCGGATCGAGTTGACGTTCCACGTTGCGATGACGAACGGCACGCCCGAACTCCTACGCGGGCAGGATCCCGCTGAACGTCGTCACGTCGAGACCCTCGCCGCGGAGCCGATCGACGTACGGGTTGATCCCGACCGAGTCGCTGGCGATGTGACCGGTGACGATCAGGTTCTTCGCGTCTCCGTACTCGTCGCGTAGCTTCTTCGCCTCCTCGGGACGACAGTGGATGTACAAGACGGTGTCGATTCCGCAATCGAAGTAGGCCTTGGCGACCGAATACCCGCCGTTCGTTCCGGCACCATGCGAGAAGACGGCGCGCCCGATGCGGTTCTCCGCCTTCCCGACGCGGACTTCGATCTCCGTTTGTGCGCTCCGGAACTCGCCAAAGTGCCCGCGGAAGTGCCCGATCAGATCCGTGAGGCTCTTCTCCGGATCGACGGCCGCCACGGCCTCGGCCATCCGGCGGCGCCCGATCTCGTCTAGCGGCGTGTGGATATTGAGGTAGGGCATGTCGAGGAGGCGCGCGACCGACGGCGCGTGGTCGTAGTTCTGCATCGAGGCGAGTACGCGTCGTGCCTCGATTGTCTCCGCCATGATGCCGCGAGCGACGTCCTCGGGAACCCCGGCCTGCGTCATCTGATCGACATGGCGGAGCAGAACCTCGTGGTAGCGAAGGACGGACATGCCGGCACTCGGATGGTGGGCGATCGCGCAATCGAAGCCGAGATCCTGAGCCATCTTCAGCTCCGCCTGCTTGAGGTCGATCCCGATCAGGATCTTCTCAATCTCGTCTCCGGGATGGTGGATCGCGCTGTCGCCCGGGATCTCGGTCAGGTTCGCCATCTCGAGGGCGATTGCCATCAGTCGGTCGGTGTTCACGCAGTGCCTCCTTGGGTGTCGTCCGGTCGGTCTCGTGATGTGCTCATGCCTTCGCGGGGTACGGGCGTGTACTCCCTGAGGATCGATCCGCCGATGAACTCACGCAGGATCGAATTGCCCGGGATGTTCTCCGTCGTGTAGGGGTCGAACCACCAGAGAAGGGCGAGAAGCCGCTCCGCCTCGATCCGATGCTGCGGGTGACGGATCTGCAGTAGGAGAGGCTCAACGTGCGGTTTGAGGACGGCGAGTTCGTACCCGAGCGCCGAGTTAAACATCACGTCGGCCTCCTCTTGATAGGCATAAATGTTCTGCTTCTCACCGCGTCGGACGTTGTCCCACATGCCGAGCGTGTTCTCGGCGGAGTATCCACGGTAGACCGCGTCACGGACGATCCGCCGGATCAGCCTCGTGTCGGTCGTAGAGACACGGTTGTGGATGTCCAAGTTCAGCTGGGTCAGGGCGCTGACGAAGATACGGAAGCAGCTTCGAGCCGGGCTCTCAGCCAGCAACTCGGGGTTCAGTCCATGGATCCCCTCGAGAAGGAGAATCTGGTTTGCACCCAACTGAACCTCTTGGCCGTCGGTTCGCTCGCCCGTGCGAAAGTCGAATCGCGGGATAGTGACGCGCTCTCCTCGGACGAGACATCCGAGATCGTTCCGGAGGCGCTCGAGGTCGAGCGCGTCGAGAGAGTCGACATCGACGTTCTCCCCGAACCGCTCGCGCAGCACGGATCGGGCGAGGAAGTAGTTATCCATCGCCAGGGGATAAGGCTGAATGCCTTCGACAAGCAACTGGATCGCCAGACGCTTCGAGAAGGTCGTCTTCCCAGATGCTGACGGGCCGGCAATGAAGACGAGGCGCAGCCCATCTCTGTACTTCCCCGCGACCTGCCCGGCGATCTCGGCGATTCGCTTCTCGTGAAGCGCTTCGGAGACGAGGACGACCTGCTCGATCCGCGCCGTACGGATCGCGTCGTTCAGAGATTCGACGCTCCGCATACCGAGGAGTCTAAGCCGCTGTCCGTACTCGTCGAAGACTTCGCGCAGGGCCGTGAATCGCTTCGGCGGGAGAAGCTTCGCCGGGTCCTCACGCCGCGGGACCAGAAGGATGAACCCGTCGGAGAACGGCTCGAGTCCGAACACCTTGAGGCCGCCGGTCGATGGAACCATGTAGCCGTAGTAGTAGTCAGAGGTTCCGTTCAGCGAGTACAGGTGGAGATGATCGGTCGCCCGGTCTTCGAGTAGCCGCGCTTTGCTCTCCTCGCCGCGGGCGGAGAAGATTTCTCGCGCTTCGGCGAGAGTGTAGCGCTTCCGCTCGATCGGAAGGTCCTCGGCGACGATCTCCGCCATGCGTGCCTTGATGCGCGCGAGTTCCTTCGGCGTGAACGGCTTCCTTCTGTCGGCCCGGCAGAAGAAGCCGCCGTGTGGCACCGAATACTCGATGTGCACGCGAACGTCCGGGAACAGCTCCGAGGCGACGACAACCAGAAGGAATGAGAGACTCCGACTGTAGATTCGCGTTCCGTCCGAGCTGGAGTGGAGGACGGGCGCCGCATCGACATCGGTCGTGAGCGGCTGTCCCAGTTCTTGGAGCTCTTCGTCGACGATCGCCGCGACGGGGGGATCGTCGCCGTTCGGATAGGCGACGCGGAAGACATCGGCAAGAGACGTCCCGATCGGTGCTTCGAAGACCCGTCCGTCCGGCAGTCTGACGTGAACGTCGTCGCGGCGCCCGGTCTGTCGAATCGCTTCAGGAACCATTGGCCAACCCTTCTACGCCGCTGCGAGGTTCACGCCCCACGTTCCCACGCACGATCGGAAAGACGGTCGACCGGAGTCGCTCGATCTCTGCGTCGAGTGCCCGCATCACACCGTCTGACGTCGCGGGTGTTTCCTTCGGCCCGCGAAGGCTCGAGACCGCGACGCCATACGACGCCGCACGCGCCGACCAGGAAGCGGGGATCTCATCGGGAACGTCCGACTCGACCATGCTGCCCCACGCGAGGGTCCAGGCACGGACGACGTTTCCTACGTCGTAGCCGCCACCGCCGAACGCGATCCACGGGAGATCGAGATCGCGGAATCGCTGCACCGATCGTTCGAATCCTCTCAGGCTCATTCGAAGGTTGGCGACGACGTCACCGCAGATCGCATCGGCCCCGAGCTGTGTCGTGAGAACGTCGGGCCCGTAGGCCTCGAGGAGCGGGAGGATCACCTCTTCGAACGCCCGTTCGTAGGCCGCGTCGCCGGCACCGGGTTGCAGCGGGATATTGACAGCAAGCCCCTCGCCGGGGCCGTCACCAAAGTCTTCGACGAAACCGGATCCGGGAAAAATCGTGTAGCCGGTCTGGTGTATCGAGATCGTGAGAACGTCGTTCCGCGTGTAGAAGGCCTGCTCGACGCCGTCGCCGTGATGCGCGTAGATGTCGACGTACGCGACGCGCTTGCCCGCTCGGAGCAGCTCGTGAATGGCGAGAACCGCATCGTTGATGTGGCAGAATCCCGAGGCGCGAGACGGCATCGCGTGATGAAGGCCGCCGGCCATGTTGAACGCTCGCCTCGCTCGCCCGGCGAGGATCTCCTTGGCGCAGTCGATCGACGCGCCCGCGACGGACATGCCCCAATCGTAGACGTCGGGGAAGACCGGGTTGTCGGACGTCCCCAGGCCGTGGGCGAAGAGGTTGGGAACCCACATCCCCGAGCTGGCCAGTCGGAGGGTCTCGAGGTAGCCCTGAGAGTGAAAGACGATGGCCTCGTCTTCCGACGCCTCGCGCGGGTCGAGGAGGCTCACGCCGTCAAGCTCTGTCAGCTTATAGGCTTCGATCAGCTCGTAGGTGAGCCCCAGACGATGGACCTTGAACGGGTGTTGTGCTCCGAAATCGAACTGCAAAAGCGGCCTCGGGTCGACAAGGCACGTCCCACATACGTCCGAATTCTCTCGACTCATCGTCAACGGTCTCCCTCTAGTCGAACGACCACGTCTCGATCAGATCCTCCACCTCGAGTCCCCACGGATCACAGCCGAGACCGAGGGGTCCTGACTCTACTGCAGTCTCTGCTACGGCGTAAAGGGCGCCGTCGAGCGAGAAGATCGTGAGGCTCTCCCCGCCGACACAGCCAAGTCCGACAGCGTACGCCTCGGAAACGGCCACGAGAACCAGGACGTGATCCGGCGTCGAGTCGTCGTCGGTGTCGACGGCGGCAAGCTGTGATTCGACCCCCATCGCGCGGAGCAAGCTGACGAGGAGAATCGCCGTGTCCTCACAGTCGCCGGCGGCGTCGACGAGCGTCTCGATCGGGTACAGCGGCCACTCCCTGTTCGAAGGATCAAGTGCGTAGGCGATCGCCCCCTGAACGAACGAGAGGGCCCACTCGACGAACGCGTCACGTTTCCCGCCGGCTCTGTCCCAGAGCACGCTCGCCAGCTCCTCGAGCGTCGGATCGTCGAGCGGATCGAGGACGTACGCCGGGTAGTCGTAGTTGTCGACCAGCGGGATCCGGAGGCGTCCGCGGTACGTCTGGTACAGGTTGTACGGCAGGAGAGCACTCCACTCCAGCGACTCGCCGTCATGGATCCATTCGTAGTGTCGGACGATGAATCCGTCGGGAACAGGACGCACGGTGATCGTCGCCGACGCGTCGTCGATCCCGCCGTGTGGGTCGGTGACGAGAAGCGTCGCCGTGTGCTCACCTTCACCGAAGCTGCGAACGATCGATCGGCCGTCGGCCGTCGCGCCGTCACTGAAGGCCCACTCGTAGGTCAATCGATCCCCATCCGGATCGACCGTTCTGCCCCCATCCAGACGAACGGTAAGGGGTGCGTAGCCCTCACTTGGCGCGACATCGCAACGCGCAACCGGGGGGCGATTCGCGGGCGCGAGACACCCCGAAAGCAAGATCGCGACAGCCGCCGAGAGGAGGCCGCCGAGAGAGATCCGTTGGGAGTTGCACGCCGTACGCATGGGGCGTGATTGTAGTCCCGGTCTCCGTCCTTCTCAACGGCGGTAATCCTTTTCCGATCGCTATTTCGCGATGCGCGATCGTTGACCGAGGTTCTCATCTATGCTACCATCGATTTTCTGGTAGGGGGGCTGGGGTATGTACATGATCGTCGTGGGTGCAGGGAGTCTTGGGGCGAGCTTGATCGACATCGCCGTCACCGAGAAGAACAACGTCGTCGCCATCGAGAGTAACGCGGACCGCGCGCGCGCGATCCAGGAAAAACACGATATCACAGTGCTCAATGCCAACGCGACGTCGGCCGAGACCTTGCGCGAGGCAGGAGGCGACCGCGCCGATTCTCTCATCGTCACGACGAGCGATGACGCCGTCAATCTGATGGTCGTCTCAATTGCCGTCGACCTCGGACTCCCTTCGATCGTCTCCGTGGTCAACGACAAGGAGCATGCGGACTTCTTCCGGAAGCTCGGCGCCAGTGTGATGGAAAACCCCGAGGACGTCATCGCCAACCACCTTTACAACGCCGTCAAGCGCCCGAACGTCAGGGACTACACGCTCCTCCCGCAAGGAGCGCAGGTCTTCCGCCTCGAGGTCGGCACCGACTCCCCTCTGATCGATCGGTCGATCGCCGAAAGCCGACAGCGAGAGACGATTCCGGAGTCGATGCTCGTGCTGACCATCGCGCGAGACGGCGAGCACACACTCATCGAAGAAGAAGACGTCATTCAGGTCGACGACGTTCTCACCGTCTTCACGCTCGATCGCGTCAGCGACGAGCTGATTGAGAAGCTGACCGGATGAGTCCATCCATCTTCCGCGCGCGGCAGGACCTTCACGTCGTCCTTCGCGATCTGGGGCTCGTCGTCCCCGTGGTCGGCGTGATGGCGATCGTCTCTCTCGTTGTTCCGGGTGCATTCGGCGAAGGCTACGCGTTGGTCCCTCTCCTCATCACCGCCGCAGTCTCGTTTGCTCTCGGCGCCGCCCTCTACTTCCCGTTCCGCAACGCGGGCGAGACGAGACTGAAGCACGGGATGCTGATCGCAGCGTTCGGTTGGCTTCTCGTCGCCGCGCTCGGCTCCCTACCATTCACCCTCACCGCCCTGTTTGCGGAGTCTGGAGGACACGCATCGTCGGCGCTCCTTCATTTCAAGGATCCGGCCAGCTCGTTCTTCGAATCAGTCTCCGGCTACACCGGAACCGGGCTGTCGATGGCCGTCCGCGCCGACCTCCTTCCGAAGACCCTGCAGTGGTGGAGGAGCTTCATCGAATGGATCGGCGGAATGGGTGTGATCGTTCTGATGCTGGCCATCCTCGCCGGCCCGCGCCCGGGGGCGGCAACGTACAGCCTGTACTACGCCGAGGCTCGCGGCGAGAAGATCCACCCGAGCGTCCGGACGACGCTTCGAACGATGTGGTGGATCTTCCTCCTGTACACGTTCATCAGCGTGATCGCGTTGTGGGGGGCCGGGATGCCGATGTGGGAGTCGATTAACCACGCGATGACCGGGATCTCAACCGGCGGGTTCAGCGTCACTGCGAACAGCATCGCCAGCTACAACAGCGTCGCGATCGAGCTCGTTCTCATCCCGATCATGCTCCTCGGAGCGATCAGCTTCGCCGTCCACTATCAGATGATGCGCGGCCAGGGCAGAATCCTCTGGGCGGACTTTCAGACGCGCTGGTTCCTGCTCCTCACCCTGGTCGGCGTCGTCTTCCTGACCCTCGAGAACCTTCTCGGTCTGCCCGGCGTCGAAGCAATTCGTTCCTCAGCGTTCCAGTTCACCTCAGCGATCACCTGCACCGGATTCCAGTCGGCCGACATCGCATCGTGGACGGCGACCGCGAAGCTTCTCCTCGCCGCGGGGATGTTCATCGGCGGCGCGGCCGGATCGACGGCGGGAGGGATCAAGGTGATGCGGATGCTTGTCTTGATCAAGGGTGTCCAGTGGCGATTCCGCAAGATCACCGCGCCACGCGGGGCAATCGTGCCGTTCCGTCTTGGAGCGACGGCGGTCGACGAAGCGGACATCGGACAACGACTCGAGGACGCGTCGCTGATCATGTTCCTGTGGCTCGTCTTTCTTGGTCTCGGAATCGTCGTCCTTCTGCACACGACGCCCTCCGGCTACACGCTCTCCGATGTGGTCTTCGAAGTCGCGAGTGCCCAAGGAAACGTCGGTCTGTCCGTTGGGATCACGAATCCCGCAATGCCGCTCTTAAGCAAGCTCGCCCTCTGCTTCAACATGTGGATCGGTCGTCTCGAGATCATCCCCGTCCTGATGCTCGTCCGCGCCCTGTTCCGAGGGATCCAGTAGCCGATCCCGCCGCCCGTCCCCGCGGAAGCCGTCTCGCGGTATACTCGCGTCGGTATTCGGGGGGGGAAAGAGCGAAAGGGGTATCGTGATCCGAAAGAGCTTCGCATGGGCAGTCTGTCTGGTTCTTCTGGTCGGAGTCACGGCCGTCGCCTACGACCGCAACGATTTCCTGTTCCTCGACGAGATCGAGGTCGGGATGATGGGAGTCGGAAGAACGATCGTCGCAGCGGACGCGATCACTGAGTTCGCTGCCGAAATCCTCGGCGTGATCGATCAGCCGGGGGATCTGTCCGACTTCATCGTCATACGCGTCAGCGGCGAGCCAATCGGGCGATCGGGCGGAATCGCACAAGGGATGAGTGGGAGCCCGATCTACGTGAACGGAAAAATGATCGGCGCCCTCAGCCGTGCGGCGATCTGGTCGAAGGACTTCACGCCGATTGGCCTTGTCACGCCAATCGAACCGATGCTCGCCGTACTCGAGGCGGCAAACGTCGCACGAACCCCGACCGAGCCGAATCCCCTCGCGGTCCTCTCCGACGTCCGCCTCATCGAAGCAAGTTCGATCCCTTCCGCGGAAGCCATCGCCGCCACGCCGGACGCGATCTTCAGCTATCCCGTCTCGACGCCGATCCTTGCCCAGGGTCTCAACGGACGCTCCCTGGAGATCCTGATGAGCGGGTTCTCGATGAGCGAGGCGGCGTACCATCTGATCGGCGACCTCCTTCCGACGGTCGTCGCACCGCAGGCGCGCGGCCTCGCCGCGCTCGACCTGGCACTTCTCCCGATCTCGGGTGCCGGCCCGACCGGGTCGATCGACCCGGCTTCGCTCGAGCCGGGAAGCTCGATCGGCGTAGGGCTGGCCACCGGCGACATCTCGATCGGCGCGCTGGGAACCCTCACCTACCGCGAGGGCGACACGCTGATCGGTTTCGGCCACCGGTTCATCTACAATGGCCCCTCTCAGTTCCCGATGACCACCGTCTCGATCATCGACACGATGAAAGCCTACGACGCCTCCTACAAGCTCGGCACCCTCGGATCGACGATCGGGACAGTTCTCGAGGACCGGATTGCGGCGATCGGCGGCCAGATCGGCCTTCCCTTCGACGGGATCGATCTCTCCCTCGCGATCACTGACCTTGACAGCGAACGCGCGGAGACGTTCTACGTCGAACTCGTTGACGAGCCTCGACTGATGCCCGAACTCCTTCTTTCGACCGGCTTCGAGGCCATCGATTCGACCCTCGACCGAGTCGGCCAGGGAACGGTCGCCGTCACCTATGAGATCGACGGCGGTGCCATGCCGATGAGCCTCGTGAGGCGCGACACGTTCTTCAGCGCCGTCGACATCGCCGTCTACCCGCCGCTTCAGCTCGCCGGCATCGTTGGCGCGCTGCAGTACAACGAGTTCCAGGATCCCGAGATCGAGCAGATCGCAGTCACGATGGAGTTCACCGAGGAGATCAAGGGAATCTTCATCAGCGACCTTGTGATCGACCGACTCGTCTACACGCCGGGAGACACGATCCGGTTCCGCCTCTACCTGCAAACCTACCAGGGCGAGGCGCTCACGCGTGAGGGCGAACTCGTGATCCCCCAGGAACTGATCGCAGAGTACCTGTTGGTCCGTGCCTACGGAGGCCCACGGTACATCGAGTCCGGAGAGACTCCCGACGTCTTCGAAGGCCTCGGCGATCTGATCGAGGCAATCGAAGGAATCCCGAACTACGAGATGCTGACTGTCGAGCTGTTCGCGGTCGACCCGTTCGCGGCGCGATCGGACGCGCTCTTCGGCGTGACGGACGCGACGTTCGAGTTCCCCGAATACGTCGTCTACGGCGAGCGAGAAGAGAACGCGATCCTGACCGGGCCGGCGCCGGGCGCGGACCAAGACTCCGACTCGAACTGGTAGGGCCGGGGTGTTCTCCGTCCGCGAGATTGCGGCCATCGTTCGCGGAGACCTGACGCTCGACGTCGGCGGGGAGCCGCGGCACATCGTCCATGACTCGCGAAGGACCGACCGAGGCGATCTGTTCGTCGCCCTTCGCGGAGCGAGAGCGAACGGACACGCGTTCCTCGCAGAAGCATTCGAGCGCGGGGCGTGTGCCGCGTTGGTTTCTGAACACGCGAGCGATACACCCACAGCTCTTCCGCTGATCGTCGTCCCGGACACGCCGGTCGCGCTGCAACGGCTCGCGGGGGCGTGGCGGGACCGGCTCGACGGCAAGACGATCGTCGCCATCACGGGGAGCAACGGGAAGACGACGACGCGATCCCTTCTCGCTCACATCCTTCGAGGGCGATTCGACGTCCACGAGGCACCGGAGAACTACAACACCGAGATCGGCCTCCCGCTCGCGCTCCTTGGCATGGCGGAGTCCTCCGAGATCGGCGTTTTCGAGCTCGGGACGGAGAAACCGGGTGAGATCGCCGCTTTGACTTCGATCCTCCGCCCAACCATCGGGATCCTGACCGGCGTCGGCCCGAGCCATCTCGGCGGGTTCGGATCGATCGATGCGATCGCGCGGGAGAAATGGGACCTAGCCCGAGGGTTACCGCTGGAGAGTCTCTTGCTGGTCAACGGAGACGCCGGGCCGTTTCGCCCCTTCGTAGCGAACGAGAAACTCGACGCCGTCACCGTGGGACTCGCTGCCGGTCAGGTCCGCGGTCGCGTCGTCGAAGCAATTCCGATGCTCTTGGTCGAGGTCGACGACCCGCCCCTTCGGCTCGAGACGCAGCTGGTCGGAGAACACAACGCGACGAACGTCCTCCTCGCCGCCCTCTGCGCCCACCGTCTCGGCCTGGCGTCGAGCGCGATCGAGGCGCGGATGAGAACGTTCGAGGCCTTTCCGCACCGCCTCAAACCGCTTCCGGCCCCATTCGGCGTCATCCTCGATGACGTCTACAACGCCAATCCCGCCTCGATGAAAGCGGCGCTCCACGTCCTGACTGGGTACGGCGGCCCGTCGTCGCGGCGTGTCTTCGTCTTTGGCGACATGCTGGACCTCGGCGAGACGTCCGACCGCCATCATCGCGAGATCCTCAAACTGGCCCTCGAACTCGGTATCGATAGTGTTCTCCCGGCGGGGCCGCGCGCGGCAGATGCCTGCCTCGGAATCAAGTCGGCCCGGATCGCCCTCGCCGAGCCGGAGGGGTGCCTCGCGCAACTGAGAACGCTACTCACCGGGCCGAGCGACGTCGTTCTGATCAAGGGTTCTCGCGCGCTCAGATTGGAGGAACTCGTCGACGGACTGCTGGCTCTCTCCTGACAGCGACCGAGCCGGTCTACGGCTCATCGACGAACAGGGAAACGACACGAAATCGATCGACATCGACCACTCGCCGCACGTGGCGGACGTGATCCGCAGTCAGCGGTCTAGAAAGGTAGGAACGACCGCAAACCGGTCGACGTCCACTAGTCCGCGATCGGTCAGTTTCAGATGGGGGATCACGGGAAGAGCGAGGAAGGAGAGCGTCGCAAATGGTGCCGGCAGCGAGCCGCCGAGTCGGCCGACGGCTTCGGTGAGCTGGCGCGCGTTCTCGGCCGTTTCGGCAAGGCCGCGGTCGCTCATCAATCCCGCGACTGGGAGCGGAAGGCGCGCGACAACCGCCTTTCCCTCCACGACCACCTGGCCGCCGCCAAGTCGCACCAGCTCCTCGACAGCGACGCGCATCTCCTCGTCCGACGCGCCGGCGACCACTACGTTGTGTGCATCATGCGCGACCGTCGACGCGATTGCTCCCCGGGCCAGACCGAACCCGCGCACGAAACCGACGCCAATCCGGCCCGATGACGTGTGCCGCTCCACGACCGCGAGCTTGAGAAGATCCTGCTCCGGGTCGGCGACGGCCGCTCCCTCGGCGACCGGCGCAACGGCTTCCGCCGCCTCGGTCACCACCTGGGTTCCGACCGCACCGATCACTCGCACACGACAACCGGATGCCTCCTCGACCGGGAGTCGGAAGGAGAGGCTCGACAGGTCCACGTTGATCGTCCCTCTGACCGCATCGTCAACCACCTTCGGGATCGAGAAGAGCGCCGCCCCGTTTGTCGCGACACGGCTTCCTCCGACGTAGACCTCGCGGACCTCGAACGCCTCAAGATTCGACAGGACCACCAAATCGGCGGAGTAGCCAGGCGCGATCGCGCCCTGATTCGTGAGTCCATACGTTCTTGCGACGTGAATCGTCGCCGACGCAATCGCGATCTCTGCAGGGACGCCGGCCGCGATCGCGCGTCGCAGGAGGTCGTCAAGATGCCCCTCGTCGAGCAAGGACTCGGGATGGCGATCGTCGGTGCAGAAGTGCACGAACGGGGCCGTCCTCTCGTCGAGAAGCGGAAGAAGTGCGTCGAGGTTTCGCGCCGTCGTCCCTTCGCGAATGAGTATCTTGAGACCCGCCGCGAGTTTCTCGCGCGCCTCCTCGAGAGTCATGCACTCGTGATCGGTCATCGGGCCGGCCGCAACGTAGGCCCACAGGTCCGGGCCGGAGAGGCCGGGCGCGTGTCCGTCGATCGGCCGCCCCCGGGCGACCGCGATCTTCGCCAACACCTCCGGGTCCCGTTCGATGACGCCGGGGTAGTTCATCACCTCGCCGAGACCGAGGACTCGATCCCACGAGAGGATCTCGCCGATCTCCTCAGCGCCGAGAACAGCGCCCGGCGATTCGAACGGACTCGACGGCACGCACGAAGGAGCCATGAAGTAGGCACGCAGCGGAATGCTCTCGGAGGCGCGAAGCATCGATCGAATCCCGTCGAGGCCGAGAACGTTTGCGATCTCATGTGGATCGGCGATCACGGACGTCGTCCCGTGCGGAACGATCGCGCGTGCGAACTCGCCCGGCGTCAGCTGCGAGCTCTCGATGTGGACATGCGCGTCGATCAGCCCGGGAATCAGCCACGTTCCGATCAAATCGCGAACCTCGCGCGCCGTCGAGGCGCCGAACCCGACGATTCGCCCGCCGGCGATCGCGACGTCCGCCGTTCGGAACCGCCCCGCGAACGCGTCGAAGACCCGCGCGTTCCTCAGCAGCAGGTCGACAGGATCAGTCGACGATTCGGTCTGTGCTCTCATTCGGCCTCCTTCGCGCCTGCCTCCAACCTTAGGTCGGCGCCGGCGGTCCGATCGGCGCGAACCCGAGGGCCGCGAGGATCGACGCATCAGAGTAGGGGATGAATTCGCCTCGGACAATCTGATGCCGCTCGTGTCCCTTGCCAGCAACGAGGAGGACGCCGCTCGATCCCGCCGCGTCAGCCCCGCGACGAACCGCCTCAGCCCGATCGACCGTCGACTCCAGCCGTCCGCCGGACCGTCGGACCCCGCACGCGATCTCGTCAACGATCGTCTCCGGATCCTCGTCCTTCGGGTTATCGCTCGTCAAGATCGTCAGATCCGCCAGGCGTCCGCTGATCTCGCCCATCGCGAACCGCTTCTCCCGATCTGTCCCTCCCGGACAACCGAAGACAGCGACGATCCGATCGTAGGGGCCTCTGAGCGCCTCTAGAGCGCGACGCAGCCCGTCCGGGTTGTGCGCGAAGTCGACGACCGCCGTCGTCCCGCGTGCATCTTGAAAGACAGCCCAGCGCCCGGGGATCGCCGGAACCGTCCGCAGGCGATCGGCAATCTCCGCAAGGCCGCGACCAGAGCAGACCGCAACCCCGGCGGCGACCAACGCGTTCTCCACGTTGTGTGAACCGCTCGCGGGGAACGTGGCTGAAACGACATCTCCGGCCAGGTCGAGACGGAATGTCGTACCGCCGCCCGATTCCTCGACGCCCGACGCCGCGAGATCGGCTTCGCAATCCAGGCCGACGGAGAACGTTCGCCCGACGGCCGCAGCCAGGATCGCATCAGCGTGAGGATCCCCGACATTCACGACGCCCCACCCGTCCGGTCCAAGCCGCTGGAAGAGCCCTGCCTTGGCGGCGAGGTACGTCGTGACGTCGCCGTGGAGGTCGAGGTGGTCGCAACTCAGGTTGGTGAACGCGGCAACATCGAACGCGATCCCGTCGAGGCGACGCTGCTCGATGCCGACGGACGACGCTTCGATCACGAGATTCGTCTTGCCGCCGTCGACGGCCTCGCGCGCGATCCGCTGCACGACCGGACTCGGCGGCGTCGTGATCGCCGGAAGCCCTCGATCCTCGTTGGCGACCGTGCTGATCAGCTCGGTCTCGCCCGCCCCGAGCAGATGCGCGACCCAGTGGCAGACGGTCGTCTTCCCGTTCGTCCCGGTTACGCCCACCGTGTGAAGCCCCCGCGTCGGCGCGTCGAAGAAGCCGGCTGCGAGTTCGGCGAGAACTCGTCGCGTGTCGGAAACAACGATGCAGGGAACACGGAGCGCCAGTCGTCGCTCGGCGATCACCGCGATCGCCCCGCGTGCAACCGCCGACGCCGCGAAGCCGGCACCGTCCTGCGCCGTTCCCGATATCGCCACGAACACGTTCCCTGGCTCGACCCGCCGCGAGTCCGCGCAGATACCGGTGACGAAGATCTCACCCAACGTCACGTCGGCGGCGTGATCGATTGACTCCAACAGGTCCGTCAGACGCTTTGCTCTGCTCACGATCGGTCACATCCGATAGAGGTAGATCGGGTAGCCGCCCTTCGCTTCGCCGGTCTCGTCGGCCGTCCATCCCCACATCGGATGGTAGTACGAGACAACGCGTGAACCCGACTGCAGCTCCCTGCGCAGCCTTGTCTGCAATTTGAAGTTCGCCGTCGCCGAGAGGAAGAGGATGACGACGTCCGCCTCGGATAGGTCGAACGCGTACATGTTCCCGCGGACGATCCGGGCGCGGCTCCGCACGCCGGCAAGAAGAATCGCGACCCGCCCCCACAAGACGCGGAACGGATCGATTTCGACACCGGTTGCACGTACTCCGAAGTCCCGCGCCGCCGCAACGACGATTCTTCCGTCGCCGCAGCCGAGGTCGACGACGTACTCTCCTTCTTGGACGTCAGCGAGGAAGAGGATGCGTTGCACCGTGACAGGGTCGGTCGGCTGCCAGAGTGCGTCGAGTGTGAAGTTCCAGGCAATCCAGAGGAGCGTCAGGCCACCGAGAACGATGCCGATCGTCCATCCCATCTAGAATCGAAGCTGAACGCCCGCCTCGTAGATCGGCCCGGTCGTCACGCCGTCGCCCGACCACCGGACGAGGAAGCGGACCTGCGCGAAGACCGCAACGGACTCAATCGGAATCACACGCAGTCCTGCGACCCCCTCGGCGACGATGCCAGTCGAAAAGGGGGGCGGCGTCACCGCCGCGCCACCGCCGATCCCGATGAACGGATCGAACGGCGGAACTGGAACATGATAGAGGATCGTCGCCGTCGCCAGCATCAGTCCTGCCAGCTCTCCCGTCGCGAAGCCGGCCTCCGCTCGCAGGTCGAACGATGGGCCAATCGAGATCTCCGTCAGCGCATTGACCATCAGAATCTCGGTCGGCTCAACTCCGACACCGATGCCGATCGTCGTCGCCGACGCACAGGCTCCGAGAAGAATCGAGGCGAGGACGCCCCACACGATAGCCGATCGATTCATGGTCCCCTCCCTTTGCCGAAAGCGAACGAGACCCCGGAGCTAGATGTCGAGTGCCGTGATCTTGTCGCTGTTCTCCCAGATGAAGTCGCGCCGTTGCACAACATCGCTTCCCATCAGCGTTGAGAAGACCTCATCGGCCTCCAGAGCGTCGCGGACCTCGATCTGCTTGAGGATCCGATTCTCGGGATCCATCGTCGTCTCCCAGAGTTCTTTCGGATTCATCTCTCCGAGACCCTTGAACCGCTTCAGCCCGAACCCGCCTCCGTGTTCTTCGCGGTACGCCTCAAGCTCCTCGTCGGTGTGGACGTAGGTGACCTTCCTCCCGTTCTTGATCTGATAGAGCGGCGGTTTGGCAATGTAGACATACCCGTTCTCGATCAGCTTGTTGAGGTATCGGAAGAAGAACGTGAGGATCAGCGTGCAAATGTGCGCTCCGTCGACGTCGGCGTCGGCCATGATGATCAGCTTGTGATAGCGGAGCCGCTCGACGGAGAACTCCTCGCGAATCCCCGTCCCCACCGCGGTGATCATCGCGTTGATCTCCACGTTGTCCAGCAACTTCGCCAGTCGCGCCTTCTCCACGTTGAGGACCTTGCCGCGCAGCGGGAGGATCGCCTGGAAGTTCCGATCGCGGCCCTGTTTCGCGCTGCCCCCCGCCGAGTCTCCCTCAACGATGAACAGCTCGCTGGCCGCCGGATCGCGGTTGGAGCAGTCGGCGAGTTTCCCAGGAAGAGCCGTCGACGCCAGCGGGCCCTTTCGACGTGCCATCTTCCGCGCCTTCGCCGCTGCCTGGCGCGCACGCCCTGCCTGAATCGACTTTTCGATCACGGTCCTGGCGATCTTCGGCTTCTTCTGGAAGATGAGGGCGAGCTGCTCCTGGAGGATGTTCCCAACGAGGCTCGCCACTTCAGGATTCCCGAGCTTGGTCTTCGTCTGCCCCTCGAACTCCGGCTCAGGGATCTTGACGCTGATAATCGAAACGAGCCCCTCGCGGATGTCCTCGCCACGGAGGTTGTCGTCTTTCTTCGTCAGGATCTTCTTCTCCCGGCCGTAGTCGTTCATGAACTTGGTCAGCGAGGACTTGAACCCAGTGAGGTGTGTTCCCCCGTCGACGGTATTGATGTTGTTGGCGAACGCGTAGATCGACTCGTCGTAGGATCCCGTCCACTGCAGCGCGATCTCGATGTCGATTCCGGCCTCGCTTCCTTGCACGTGAACCGGCTTCGGATGAATCGGGTCCTTCTTCCCCGCCAGCTCCTCGACGAAAGAAACGATCCCGCCTTTGCTCTGAAATCGCCGCGTGACATCGGCCGCTTCATTCTGCAGGATGATCAAGAGGCCGCCGTTCAGATAGGAGAGTTCGCGCAGGCGGTGCGACAACTTCGGGAAGTTGTAGCGGATCTCGTCGAAGATCTCGGGGTCCGGGAGGAACGTCGTCTCCGTACCGGTTCGATCGGTCTTCCCGACAACCTCGAGTTCTCCCAGCTTCTCGCCGCGCGAAAACTCCTGCCGGTGGATCTTGCCGTCCCGGTGGACTGAGACGCTCAAGTGCTCCGACAACGCGTTGACGACGGACACCCCGACGCCGTGGAGGCCGCCGCTGACGTGGTAGCTCTTGTTGTCGAACTTCCCGCCGGCGTGGAGGGTGGTCATCACCAACTCGAGGGCCGGGATTCCCGTTTCGGGGTGGATGCCGATCGGCATGCCGCGGCCATCGTCGATGACGGTGACGCGGTTGTCCTCATGGATGATCACGCGAATCTCGGTGCAATGTCCTTCGAGAACTTCGTCGATGCTGTTGTCGACAACTTCCTCGATCAGGTGCATCAAGCCGCTCTGCCCGGTCGACCCGATGTACATCCCGGGTCGAAGCCGAACCGGCTCGAGCCCTTCTAAGACCTTGATTTGGTCGGCCTCATACATCTGAGAGGCCTGCGGTTGCTTCGCCATGTCACCACCCGGACAAATTGTAGCAAAACGCAGTCTGGATTTCAATCGTAGCCACTTCGACCACGTCGCGAAAGCGAAACGGCCGTCACCGACCGTTCGAAGGGGCGAATGCAGAGAAAACGCTATTCAGAACGCGCATTCGGCCGATTCTGGATGCAATCCGGCGAAACGGGTGCCCTCTCAGGCGATCGCCGCGTCGAGGGCCGCGTCCGCGTGCAGCCGCATCGTGTCGAGAATCGGGATGGCGAGGTCGCTCTCCTCGACGAGGAGCGGGAGCTCGGTGCAACCGAGGATGACGGCGTCGGCCCCGTCGTCGATGAGCCGACGAGCGATATCCAGAAGCGCCATCTTCGACTCCGCCGTGACAACTCCTCGCCCGAGTTCTCCCAGAATCATCCGATGGACCGTCGCCTGATCGGAAGATTCGGGCACGACCGTCGCAATCCCGTCCCGCGCCAGACGCTTCGAGTAGAACGATCCCGACATCGTCATCGTCGTCCCGAGGAGAGCAGGCCGACGGCATCCAAGCTCCAAGAGGCGATCGGCGACTACATCGAGAATCGAGATCATCGGCATCGAAACGGCGGCGGAAACCTCGTCGAAAATCCGATGGAAGGTGTTCGTCGCCATCAGACCGATCTCCGCGCCGGCGTCGCTCAGCGCACGGAGCCCCTCGATCGCCGCTTCCGCCAGCGCCCCCCAATCCCCCGCCTCCATCCAGTTCACGAACCGCTGGAACGACACGCTGTAGATGAGGATCTCGGGGTACCCGTAATCGCCAAATCGGCGCGTGAACTCCCGCGTCAGGTGGAGGTAGTAGTCGGCCGTCGACTCGGCCGTGGTCCCTCCGAGGATTCCAATCCGCTTCATCGGACGCACCGTCGCCGAGCCACCTACTGATGCGGCTCAACAACCTCGACGACCGCGGGGAGGTCGACGCCAAGTTCCCGGAGCTTGGCGACGGTCGGTACACCGTCCGCGGTCCATCCTCGACGCTTGTAGACCGCGTCGATCAGTTGCTCGTACTGGTCCTCTCGGAACGCCCTGAGCTTCTTCACCTTCTCCTCAGTCGAGAGCCCGGACGGATCGACGCCGACCTTCTCCTTGAGCTGCGCGTCGTACCGGTCGGCCCGCGACTCGTACTCCTCCGCGGTCACCGGGCCGGCCGAGCGATACGGAATGGCGTCGTGCTGGCGTGTTCCGAAGCCCATTCGCACGCCGAACACGCGCTGGAAGGTATAGACGCGCTCGGACTGGAGGATCAGGTCCTCCGGCTCGACCTTCACTCCAGTCACGGCGGTGAAGACCTGGCAGTAGTTGTCGACGTGCTCGGGGACCTTCGCCGGCTCCGCGGTCTGGGCGTTGTCGGCCGGTTCGACGTCGTTCCACGGCAGCTTGCAGTGCCCAACGAGGCCGAACCACGTCCGCCACATCGGGAAGTAGTGAAGGGCCTCGGCCTTGTCTTCGAACGTCGGAATCTGATTGTTCACCATGTCCATGAAGATCAGCCACGCCTCGTCGTGTTGTGCCCCCTTCAGGGCGAGTCCATAGCCTCCCTGCATCGCGAGCGATTCCTTGGTGACGTACTCCGAGTACTCGAGCCCCTTCGCCTCCATCCCAATGTCTTGGAGGAAGCCCGCGTCGGCGCCGTAGTCACGCGCGAACGTCTCCTTCATCCGCCGGATTCCCTGCCCGAACACTGCCCCGAACCCCTCGCCCC
>Ga0272443_10003213_pt1 | contig 19534 bp, 18 predicted proteins | sample SSMAcet12_FD_193581 | JGI IMG/M metagenome (GOLD analysis project Ga0272443, IMG submission 193581) | Marine sediment archaeal communities from Little Sippewissett salt marsh, Falmouth, MA, United States - SSM-Acet-12 | ecosystem: Environmental > Aquatic > Marine > Wetlands > Sediment ... | reverse complement strand
TCGATCTTGTCCCGCACACGATCGGCGTCGATCGTTACCCGGATCGTCGCCTCGGTCGCGTCGCGCTTCTCGATCTCGTAGTTCGGCTTGGTAGTCATCAATCTCCGCCTGTTCTGGATTTTCGCGTCGCGAATTATACGAGCCGAGCGGCGGGGCAACAACAAACCCGCTCAGGAAGGGAACTAACTCAGCAAGACGATCGCCCACGGGGTCCCGAGCAGCAGCTCCCACAGCGCGCCGATCCCGTTGAACAGGAAGCCGAGCCCGCCGAGGTACACCACGGCCAGAACGATGAGGAACCCATACCGTTCGAGCGACAGCAACACCCGACGGCCGCCCGGAGGAAGGAAGTACATCAGGATCCTCGATCCGTCGAGCGGGGGAATCGGGATGAGGTTGAACGTCGCCAGAATCAGGTTCCACAGAACGAAGAACGCAAGGAAGTACAGCAGCGCGTACAGCAGGTTGCCGACGAACCCAAACGCCGTCAGCGCCGCGAACCCGGCGCGGGCGGCGGCTGGCGCGGCCAGAATCAACAGATGTCCCAAACCGGCTGCGATCAGGGCCAGAACGATGTTCGTCGTCGGACCGGCGATCGCCACGTAGAGCATTCCGCGATACGGGTTCTTGAAGTAGTTCGGGTTGATCGGAACGGGTTTTGCCCATCCAAACAACGGAAGGGCCCATCCGAGAACGAATCGGAGGAACGCGAGCGCCAAGGGGACGACGATCGTTCCGATCGGGTCGACGTGGGCGAGCGGGTTCAGCGTCAGGCGGCCGCGCTGTCGAGCGGTCGGGTCACCCAGCCTCCACGCCACGTACCCGTGCGACACCTCGTGAAGGACGATCGCGAAGAAGATGCCAATCAGCGACAGGATGATTTCGACGATCGTCATGTACGTCATTCGTTTTTCTCCACCGGGCCGAGGTCGACGGTCAGTGTATCCTGGTTTCTCACGATTGCCAGCCCGTCCGGTGCACCCTTCGGTTTGCGAACGTGCTTCACCTCCGTAACAACGACCTCCGCCCTTCGCTCGCCGCCGCGCTTGGAGTGACGTGCCGCCAGCCGCGCCGCTTCGACCACCACGGTCTGTGGAACCTCGCGGGAACCGCCCCGCCGCACGATGACGTGCGAGCCGGCGGCCTCGTGGACGTGCAGCCATAGATCGTTCGGCGCAGCCGCGCGCAGCAACCGATCGTTTTCCTTCGCGCTCCGCCCCACCAGCACGGTGAATCCCTCGATCGTGTACCGTCTCGGCCCCGCTGGTTGCGTACGGCCCTTCGGCGGCTTCCGAGGCGTGGGAAGATGCGCCAGCGCACGCTCGTCGACCGGCTCGCCACGTCTCGCCCGTTCGACCCCCTCGGACAGCTCTGCGGCTTCGCGCTCCAACCGGGCGAGACGAGCCTGCACGTGCGGTGCGCCGCGGCGCAGCCGCTTCGCACGCTCGTACATTCGTTGCGCGTTCTCAATCGCCGTAAGCGATGGATCCAGCCGGAGGTGTACTACCTGCTCGGTCGTCGGGTCGACGACCTCGGCGTGGTCGACCCCGCGTTCGATGTCGCGCTGGTGAATCATCAGCAGGTCGGCCGACGCCTGGAGTGCGTCCGCTGCCGAGGCTTGATCCAGCCAGTCGCGCAGCTTCTCCTGGGTCCGCCGGGTCTTCGCCAGAGCCCGTTGCAGCGGGACCACCAGTGCGTCCTCCTCGGACCGATCCCGCTGCTCCTCCAACCGCACGTGGAACGCGCGGTCGAGTGCTTCACCGAACGTCTGAGTCGGCTCAGCCGGCGGGGGCAACGGATAGAACGTTGCACGGTTCTCTGTAACCACGTACGTTGCATCCGGCGACTCGACACATCGCAGCACGTCGTCAAGACGTGCTCGCAACCGGTCGGCGAACGTCACCTCCGCGACGCCACCGGCCGAGGCCACGATGTCTTCGGCGGTGCGTCGCCCCACCCCGTCCACCGTTCTCGCCAATCGCCGTACGACGTCTTCGTCGGCGGCTGCCGCCGTCGCCCAGCTCAGCGAGACGGTCTCCGGATCGTCCTTCGCTTGGGGAACCAGCGCGTGATACGGCCCGCCGATCCGGTTCTTCCCGCTGGGGCGCATCGAACCCAGGACCCGTCCACCCTGAACCAATAGCACATTCCCGCGTACGCCAACCAGCTCACAGACCAATTCGTACCGCAGCGTCGTCCCCTCGGCACGCCGCGCGACCTCGAACGTCACGAGCCGGTCCCGGCCGCGCTGGCGAATGGCCGTGATCCGTCCGCCCCGCAAGTAGCGGCGCAGCAGCATCACAAAGGCAAACGGTGTCTGTGGGCTCTCCAACTCAACGTTCGTCCGATGGAGGCCGGCGGCCTTTGGTTCGATCAGGACCCGCTGTGTCCCCGCGGCCCGAACCTGCAGCACAACGAGATCCCGCGTGGGCTGATGAATCTTCTGAATGACGCCCGAGAGAAGGGACTCCCGCAGTTCTCTCAAGCATGCCGCAATGGCCAGACCGTCCATGCCCCCTCCAGTTGAAGCCCCCTGAGGAGCCCGCTACAATCCCGATTGTACTGCCGGCGTAGCTCAGTGGTAGAGCAATGGTTTCGTAAACCATCGGTCGGAGGTTCGACTCCTCTCGCCGGCTCTTGTGACTTGCCTTCGGCATTCCAGACGATTCGCGCTCACATCGTCGCCTGTCAATGACCACCGAACTACCCAGAGCCATCACTCTGTTCCGGGACACTCACAGGAGGCAAGAAAGTGGCACCTGGTCAGCCTGGCGGACTGAGTGGAGAACGCGTATGTGCACTGCCAGTTCGTCTGGGATGTAGACGACCGATCCGTACAGCGTGAAGCGCTTCTTGCTCGGGAGCAAAGCGTTGGTGAGATCCCGGCTTCGTGATATGCGACGCTGACGTTGCCAAGCTCTTGAGCTCGTTGCAGGACGCGAAGGAGAGAAGCGTGCACCTTGTCTTCGAGAGTCATCGGACAACCTTCCAGGTTTCTTGCTTGATCCCTGAGAATGCTGCCTCAGTGGCTCTCTCTTTCCTCCCGGCCTCCGTCTGCCCCCTGCAAACACTACTGCGGAATACAACACGCTAGATCACTCCCCACGCACGTACACGTCGAGGAAGTTGCGAACCGCACGAGCGGCCGCTCCGTAGAACCCCGTTCTTCCGCCGTGGCCCGCTCCCTGTACGAGGTGGAGTTCCGTGTGGACGCCCGCACTCACCAGAGCCTCAACCAGCGACTCGGGCTGCGACAGCGACAGGTACGCGTCGAGCGTTCCCTGGAACACGAACACCGGCGGATCGTCGGGGGACGCGTGATACACCGGGCTTGCCAGTGCCACGAGGTCCGGGTCGGCAGTGCCGTGACATCGGTTGTTCCGTAGTACGGCATGACAGCGGCCACGCACGACGACGTCGTGGCGTACACCCCGAAGTTGCCCGTCGAGCGCGCCGACGCCCTCACTCAGCCCGATAAGCGTCGTAAGGGTTCCGCCTGCCGAGAACCCCCACAGCGCGATCCGGTCTCCGTCGTACCCGTAGTGCGCGGCGTTGGCTCGAAGCCATCGGATCGCCGCGTGCACATCGTGCACCGCCGCCGGGAATGTCACGGCCGGCGCCAGTCGGTAGTTGATGCTCGCCGCCGCATAGGAAGCGCCGACGATCGGGAGGACAGTCTCGTACATCTGAGCGCCGTCCTTGTCGCCACCGATCAAGTTTCCGCCGTGAATGCAGACTACGAGGGGCGGCGGAGCGGTCGCGTGCGGGCAGGGACAGGTCGAGGGAAAGAAGCGCCGGATCGACAGTCGGCACGGCAGCGTACGACAGGTCCAGGTGCGTTTCGGGCACGGCGTACGTCCCGGATTCCGGATCGATGCAGTACGCAGACGGCGCGGCACACGCCACCACGTCCGCCGCGGGTACGACCACGGTGCGCGTCGCGCTGTCCTCCCCTTCCCGAAGCTCGTGCAGGCTCGCCCGCGCCAGGTGCGTCGGCTGCGAACCGTCGCCGGCCAAGGCCAGAACGACAACCGAGGACTGACCGCCGGCTCCGTGCGAGAGACTCCAGCGAGGTTCATCGGGTCCGCTGGATGGAGACACGATGAGATCGAACGTGACCGACAGCGGAACCGCCATCTGCCACGGCTGTTCCAGCCGTAGACCCGCGTCCGTGTAGACATCCGGTATCATGTACTCGGGCGCCCACCAGTCCACGAGAACCTCCGCTCCCTCGATGTCGACCTCGACCCACTCCGACGTCGTCGACAGTTCCACCCGAAGCCTGTCGTAGGGGACAGCGGCGCGGCATCCCAGGGCGGCGATGCCGAGCAGCACCACGAGACGCACGGCGTTCCTGCTTATGGCGCGCTCCTTGACGAACGGAACACAGCCTACCGTTGATCGACGCTACGGACAACCTCTTCTGATCGATGACATCCGCTGGGAGGCGAGGAGAAGGAGACGACGGGCAGCCGTCCTGGGAGGGAGCGCTTGTACTACAGGTCTTCGTATACGACGTCCGCCGGCGTGTTTCCGGTGAACGTGTTGTCCCGCTGGATTACCTGGCACCCAGAGCCAACGTGAATGGCTCCGCCCACCAGCGCCGTGTCCGCTCCCATGTTCTGCTCCGCTCGGTTGCTGATGAACGAGCATTCGAACACCCGCGACAAGGCCGGCTCGCCGGGCCGTTCGCCTTCCAGCGCTCGGAGAAGGATCGCTCCGCCGGCGTCCTCGGCGTGGTTGGTGGCAAACGTGCACGACGTGAACGACGGCCACGCATGCGTTCCCGCCGCACACACCGCGCCACCGCCGTATTCGGCCTCGTTGTTGGCGAACAGGCAGTCGATGAACGTGAGGGCGCTGTCCGATGCGTACACCGCGCCCCCGTCGAAGTCCACGCTGTTGCCGTCGAATTCGCAGTCTTCGAACGATGCCGTGCTGTTCTGCGCGTGGATCGCCGCACCGTACAGACCCTCGTTGTCCAGGAAGCTGCACTCCGTCACGGTCGGGCCCGCGTTCATCAGCGTCATTGCCGAGGTATCGGCCACCGCGACCACGAAGAATCCGGTCAGCGAACCCTCCGCGTCCTCGTAGCGGATGGTAGACAGGGTGGCCCCCGGTCCCCGAATGTCGACATCCTTTCGGACGACGGCCGTGTGCACCTCGTTCTGTTTCGGATTGTCGATCACGAAGATCGTGTCGCCGGGTTCTGCACCGTCGATCACCGTCTGCAGGTTGCCTTGATCGGGCACGGTCCAGTCGTGTCCCACCGACACCGTAACGTACGCGCTGGCGTGACGGCCGTCCACGTCGAACACGTTCAGGTTGATCGTGTACGTCCCGCGTTCCTCGTAGACGTGCTCGGGACTCATCTCGTCGCTGGTTTCGCCGTCGCCGAACGTCCAGGAGTACTCCGCCAACAGCGCGTTCGCCTCGGCGGCGAGTTCGACGCCCGCCGCGCTCGCTTGAACTAGGAGGATCGACACGTTCAGATCATCCTGCAGCCCCAGGCAGGATGTCAGCCCAATGGCGGACGCCAGGCAGACGAAGGCCTTCAGAATCGTTCGTCGTCGCATCGTACACGCAGTATACACGCCCGACGGCCGCACGCGTCCCGTTTCCGGCTGCCAACCGCACGCTGGCCCGCCGACCGTTCGTGCTATACTGCCGCGTCGTGAAGACGCCAAGAGTTCTCGCCGCAGCGGTCCCCCTGATGTTCCTCGCCGCGGTAACCGGCTGCGAGTTGTTCGCGCCCCCGTCGCCCACCCTGCTGGTAACCGTCGTCCCGGACCTCAGCGAAATTCCGTATGCGGCGCAGATCGTCTGTGACGGGTCCGCCGGTTGGTACACCTACCTGGTAAATGGAGAGACCGTCGGCCCGACGCGGGAGAGTACGCTGGACGTCGTGGTCGATGCCATGGACTGGAGTGCGACGGTGACATGGACCAACGACAGCCACAGCCTCACCCGCACCGTGTACGCCACCGGGAGCAACGGCCGACCGCGCATCACCGGCGTCCGGATCAACGGGCAGAGCAACCTGTGGCAGCTCGATCCGATGGAGCGCACGCTGCTCGAGCCGATCGTTCGCTACGACGGAGGCTGGCGGCTCGTCTCCCTCGACGTCACGGCATCGGCCAGCGCGTGGCCGTTCACCGTCTTCTACCCTCCGTACGAGTCCGGTGTCTGCCACGCGTCCTGGCACGGCTGGGTGATCGAGAACGCCGGCATCGTCTATCCCGTCTACTGCAGCATCGACACGACCGGCCTGCCATACTCGCCGACCGGACTCGACGCCGGCTACCCGACGAGCTACTACAACACGAACAAGTTCGCCGATCACGCATCGTCAACCGAAGAGGACCTGGAAATCCCGGCTCAGACCGCCAAGATCGCCGTCACGGTGGAGGACGACTTCGGTCGCCTCACGAGTGCGTCGTTCCAGGTTCCCGTCTCCGCATGCGACTTCACTTGGGCGAACAAGCCTCAACCTTAAGGAGATCTGGCGAGGCTTGCAGCCCGTCCTCCGCAGCGTATTCCCGTCGCCACAACCTGACTTGAACAAGACGAACGTCCGCTTCGCCTCGGTCAAACGCCGCCGCCTTCCCCGGGAAACCCCCGGTACCATCGTACATAACTGCCTACTCGCGTCGGCAAAAGGGGGGGAAAGAGAGTGAATGATCTAGGAAAGATCGCGGTCGTTGCTGCGATTATGGGAGCCATCTTCCTGTTTGGCGTCCTGCTGCAGCCAACCGAACCGACAGAGCAGCCCGCACCGGTTGCCGACACAACGGAGCCCGATACGGTGATGCTTGTCGAATCGGTTTCGCTGGAGATGCTCGGTCCGGTCTACTCGGAGAAGGCCGTCTTCCAAGACGACACAATCCGGATTGCGTTTGATGCTTCGTACGTCGACGAAGACGTAGAGAGCCGCCTGACGTTCTGGCTCCACAACGTGTCCAGCGACGCCATCACCGTGCTCTGGAATCGCTGTTCGATGCAGCTTCCCGATGGGAATACGGTCAACGTCATCAATGAGGCCGGGCTGTCCACGCTCGACGGCCTGCCGGGCGCAGTGATCTCGATTGCACCGTCCGGGGACCTGTTCGATGCGTTCATTCCGGTGACGCATCTCGCGTGGGCAGACGACGCGTGGACGATCTCGACCGGCGTGTTCGATGCCGGCATCTTCACACTGGTGCTCGCCATCGAGAGAAGCCCGATGGCGCACCCGTTGAACGAGTGCGAGGACGCGATCGCAGGACAGGCGCCGCGCACCGGTCAGGCAATGCGAACGGCAACGACGGGATGCGACGAATGCTGTCGGGAGGTCGTCTACTACGCCTTCCGGTTCGTGATGCGCTAACCGCGACAATCGAGATACCGAGAAGCACGACAGGACACGAAAACGATACGCCGATCGCGGCGCGGAACCCACCGGTTCTGCGCCGCGAACTTCTTGCCGACTCTCATTTGTCGTTACCCCCTACTTTGATGTAGGCTAAAGGAAGACACAACGGTCTCCATAAGGAGGTGAGAGCCGTGGTCCGCAAGAGCGAAGTCACGACCCTATCGATCTACATTCCGAAGTCAAAACTGGACAGAAAGCCCATCGAGCGGCTCGACCGTCTGGCGAAGAAGGTCGATCGCTCCATCAACTATCTCGTCGTCGAGGCCATCCTTCAGTACCTGGATCGGGAGGACAAGAAGCGCGCCAAGTAGCCTCTATAGGTCGTAGTACAGCGGGAACTCGTACGGATGAGGACGCGAGGCGACAGACGCCGCCTCGCGTCGTTTTTGCCGCATCCACTGCGCCAGTCCGTCCTGTGTGAACACGTCCCCGGCAAAGAGGTACTCCGAGTCGCCCTCAAGCGCGTCGATTGCCTCGCCCAGGCCGTGCGGTGCTTCCTCCCCCGCTCCCTGTTCGTACAGGTCGTTGTCGAACGGCCCGAGTCCCAGTCGCTCCGCGTGTCGATCGGAGACGATCCCGTCGATGCCGGCCATCAGGATCCCGGCGAACGCGAGGTAGGGGTTGCACGTGGCGTCCATCGTCCGCAGTTCGATTCGAACGTTCTCCCCTGTAGCGTACGTCGGAATCCGAACCGCTGCGCTCCGGTTGGCGGCTCCATACACCAGGTGCACCGGCGCTTCATACCCCGGCACTAGTCGTCGATACGAGTTCGTCGACGGATTCGTCAGCCCCATCAGGCTTCGTCCGTGCACCAGCAGTCCGCCGACGTATTTCAGCGCCAGGTCCGACAGCCTCCCTGTGCCCACGAAGAGGTTCTTCCCGCCCTTTACCAAGTACTGGTGGAGGTGCATCCCGCTTCCGGCTTCGCCGAACATCGGCTTGGGCAGGAACGTGGCCGTGTACCCCATCTCCGATACCACGTTTCGAACCAACGACTTGACGATGAGCGCCGCGTCCGCCATCTCCATCAGCGGTCCGAATCCGAGCTCGATCTCCTGCTGTCCGTACGACCCGACCTCGTGGTGATGGTACTTGACCGCGATCCCTGCCCGTTCGATCTCGCGGGAGATCTCGCACCGCATCGAGAACAAGCGATCCTGAGGCAGCGGAGCGTGGTACGCAGAGTAGGCCCCCTCGCCCCGTCCCGCCTCCCACACGTTCTCGCACACCTCCACCGACCCGATCTGAACACGGGTCTCGGCGCCGTCGTTGGCGCACTCGATCGAGGAGAAGACGTAGAACTCGAACTCCGGGCTGACGAAAACGTCGTCGGCAATCCCGCTCTCGCGCAGGTAGGCGGCCGCCCGGCGAGCGACGCCACGCGGGTCAACCGCGGCCGGCTGCCGCGACTCCGCCTCGTACACGTCGGCGAGCAGCGTGAGGATGCGTTCCCCTTCCCGCTCTTCCACATACGCCGTCGCCAGATCCGGCTTGAGCAGCATGTCGCTCCCGCTCACGCCGCGAAACCCGTAGTTCGACCCGTCGAATCCGACACCGTCATCCAGTAGCGACTCGCTGAACCGCGCGGCCGGAATCGTAAGGTGGCGCAGTCGCCCCACCAAATCCGTCACTCGGAAGTCAACGAACTCGATTCCATCGGCCTCGATACGCTGCTTGAGCGTCACGTAGTCACTCATCGGCACCTCGAACGAACGAAATGGGGGCCAAGCTTACCGGACGGACTCCCACGAACACAACCCGCCCGGGTCCCGCCGCTCTACCGGTGAAGGTGTCTCGCGGCGACGAACGACAGCCCCCGCTTCGTCAGCTCTGCCGCCGTTCGGTTGAGCGCATCGTGCTTGTCGAGGTAGTTGCGCTCGAGGAACGGCATCAGGCCCTGCTCCTCGATCGCGCTCTTCGGCAGGAAGTACTCCAGGATGTCCGACGGGTGCTCGCGCGCCGCGTCGATTGCCGGCGTTCCCCCTTCGTGCTTGGCCGACACGTTTGCCACGTGATCGGCGAGTTCCACGAGTTCGGCCGTCCGATCGTACGGTTGGATTACAATCGACTTCTGCGTTTCGGTGATGTGGTGCTCGAAACGTACGTTGCCTTCGAGCCCGAGGGCCGCACGAATCGCCGCGCCCTTCTCGATCGTCGCGTTGTTCACGGAGTTCGCCCAGTTGAACCCGATCAGCGACGTGGTCCCGTCTTCTCGGCTGAACAGCTTCGCGCCCATCAGCGTCCACAGCGCGGCGTACGGATTGTCGTTGCCCATGTACACGGAGATCTTGAACTCGATGTCGATCCCGAGCTTGTGCAGCATGTACGCGACCAGTACCGTTCCCGGATTCACGTTCAGCACTTGCCTTATGCCGTACTCGGTGTAGTAGGTCAGAAGCTCGTCCGCCCACTGGAGGGCATGCTCGTTCGGCTGCCCCACGCCGCCGAAGTACCCGGTGATCGTCTCCGGCCCGCCCAGATGGATGTTCGACCCGTCCGTTCCCTTCGTGTCCAGGGTCTCGACGTAGCTCGCACCCACAATCTGCATCGCGGCCGCGACGGCGAGCGTGTCGCCGAAATCGTTGACCTGTTCAGCCATGTTGCGCACTCGAATGAACCGACCGGGCATGACCTCCCGGTTGGCAATCGCCTGCTTCGCCTGCACGATCAGCCACGGGAAGAACTGCAGGGCGCTGATCTCCAGCGTGACGGCGTGCTGCTCGTCGAACCGCATCCCGGCCGCCCGCTCCGCGAGCACCTTCCGGCGATACGCCTCGATTGTGACGAACGCGCCACGATCCCGCTGCTCGATCAGCCACTCGATGTCCAAGAGGTACGGTGACCCGCTCGACCGCAGCCGCTCGATCAGCGACTCGAGATTGCGAGCCGCTGCCGCCTTGCGGTTGATCTCCTCGGGACCGCCGTGCTTCTCGACAACACGCAACAGCGCGTTGATCGTTTCGTTGCTCGGGTCAAGGATGAAGTCGTTGATCTGTCGAACGTGGGCATCGCTGATGGTAAGACGCTCTCGCAGAGTACTCATACACAACTCCTGTGATCCGTTGCACCTTCGCGGCGCCGTCGGGCCGACTCGGCCCGTGCCTTCCGCCCGCAGGACGGCCGCGAACTACGCTTCGCCGTACTCGCTCATCAGTTCGGGGAACCGTCCGACCTCGTCCTTGAGCATGTGGTAGCAGTGCTCGTCCGCGGGGAAGATGCCGGCCCTTACTTCCTCGACGTACGTCCTCATCGCATCGGTCACCACTTCCGCCACGTTGCAGTACTTCTTGACGAACTTTGGCGTGAACGCCTGGAATTGACCGATAATGTCCGAAACGATGATCAGCTGGCCGTCACAGTCCGGTCCGGCTCCAATGCTGTACACCGGAATCGAGAGTCTCTTTGTGATGAATCCGGACACTTCCGGGGGCACCGCCTCAAGGAGCAGCAGCTGGGCGCCGGCCTTCTCAATCGCCAACGCATCTTCGATCAACGCACGTGCGGACTCGATCGTCCGACCTTGGGCCTTGTGCCCACCGAGTTGACCGGAACTCTGCGGTGTCAACCCGATGTGGCCGCAGACCACGATTCCCGCATCGAGGATCGCCCGGATCCGACTGACGATCCGTCGCCCACCCTCCAGCTTGATCGCGTCGACTCCCGCCTCCTTGAGGAACCGTCCGGCGTTGCGTACCGCGTCCTCGTCGGAGATCTGGTAGCTCATGAACGGCATGTCGCCGATGACGAAGGTACTGGGCGCCCCTCGACGAACGGCCTCGCAATGCACGATGCACTGATCCATCGTGACCGGCACGGTGCCCTCGTATCCGTAGACGCACATCCCGAGCGAGTCGCCGACCAGCAGCATGTCCATGCCTGCGGCCTCGGCAAACGTGGCCGTGGGATAGTCGTAGGCGGTCATCCACGCGATCTTCTCGTTCTCCGCCTTCTTCTTGTGGAGCGTGAGGATGCTGTGTTTCTTCTTGTCCGACATGCTACACTGCCTCCCTTTCGCAAACGGTTCGCGCAGACACTACACAGGGACGCCCATCTCGCGCAACAGCAACGCGAGCGACGGAAGCGGCAGACCGATGACCGTCGTCAGTTCGCCGCGCACGTCGGCGACGAACCGGCTACCCGCACCCTGGATCCCGTACGCGCCCGCTTTGTCCCTGTACTCGCCCGCCTCCAGGTACCCATCGATCGCCTCGTTCGACAGGCTCCGAAAGGTCACGGCGGTCGTCTCGCACGCCGTCCGCTTCCGTCCCGTCTTCGCGTCGATCACGCAGATCCCGGTGCACACGGTATGCGTCCGACCACTCAACTGCCGCAGCATCAGCCGCGCCTGCGCTTCCGAGGTCGGTTTCCCGAGCATCGTCCCTCCGATCGCCACAACCGTGTCCGCGCCGATCACGATGCCGGAGTGGCGCTCGGCAACCCATCGCGCCTTGCCGACGGCCGCGTCGACAGCATACGCGCACGGATCGCCGGAGAACGGACGCTCCTCGTATCCGCTCTCCATCACACGGAAATCGGACGTCAATCGAGCCAGGAGTTCGCGGCGACGCGGTGACGCCGACGCAAGGATCAACGAGGATGCGGGCGACGTCAGGGGAACGCCACCTCCCCGATCGTCGGCGACTTGTAGAACACGCTGAACGGCTCGTCAGCGTTCATCCGGCTGTGAAGCCGCATCACCCCCGCAGCCAGCTCGCCCGCTGCCAGCCGCACGACGCGGCGGAACCCGTCCGTGAGTTCGACGAACGAATCGTCCGCGGTGTACCAGTAGTGCGAGCCGGACTGCTTGACGACGAAGTCCCACGGCTTGAACGGCGCAGCGGTCGGCGAGTACGCCCAGATCATGATGGCACCGCTGCCGATCAGCGGATCCACGCTCGCAAGCAGCTCCTCGCCCAGGGCACTCTCCCGCACGTCTTCTTCCAGCTGAACCAGCACGATGCGAAGCGTCTCCGTGCCGGCGACGTACTCGATCATCCCTACCCGCTCCTGCGTCAGTCCTAGCAGGTCCGCGAGGTCCTCCGCCGTTAGTCCGTCCAGCGCCAGCAGATCGGCCAGCGTGGCAACGGTTGCCAACGGATCGACGTCGACGGGTTCGTACGCGGTCACACCGCTCGTCCCGCCGACCGCGGTCCCGGCCGACGTCGGTCCTTGCGCCGCGCCGATGTCGAATCGTACGGTCTGTTCGCCGTACGTGATCACGAACGGCCCGCTGCTGTCGATCGCGGCACCGAGGAGGAGGATTCCCTCACTGCCCGATCCCTGGCTGGCACCGCTCGGATTCACAGTGAACCGACCGTCGAGAAACCCCGGCGTAATCTCCCGCCACATCTCCAGCGTCGTCGCAGCCGCCTCGCCACCGACCTGCTGAATGGAGATTCCGAGTGGATCGAACAGAGACTGCGTGGCCACGCTCTCGATACTCGGGTTCACGTATACGGCATTCTGCCCGACGTAGGGCAGCAACTGCGCTCGAAGCGCTGGCGAGACGCTGCTGTCGAACGTGCGCTCGTTGATGAACACAAACACGATCGCAAGGTCGGTTCCGCCGACGCGAACCTCCATCACGCCGACCAGATCCTGATCGAGGCCGGTCCGTTGGGCCAGTTCGGCCGTCGACTGCGCTGCGCCCCCGACGCCAAGCGGTACCAAGAGAAGGGAGAAGATCACGACGATCCTCTCCCACCGAGGTCTCTGTATCATCAGTCTCGCTATGCGGTTCTCGAAGCCATTGGCGGCCTGCCGTGTGGCTAGCAGCGGCCGCCGCACCACCAACCCGCGAATGCGACCACCCAGAATGCCCAGAAGAACGCCATCAGCATCCCAAGTGTGATCTCAATCGTGATCATCGGCGTTGCCACCTCCTTGCGTGCGTTTCAGCATAGCACGCGCCCCAACCCCAGACAAGATCCCAATGGAGCAGGCACGCCTTCGGACATCTGTCAAGCCGTTCCGCCCCCAGTGAAGACCGCTCGCGCTGCTTGCCGCCGACTCCGACAACCACATGGCGGCGACATCCGGTTGGGCTAGGCCGTTGCCGCGAGGGACCGCCGCGGCACGCCCCCCGTGAACCGTAGGATTCGTTACAGACACGTGTCCGCGGCCATCGCGCCCGTTCAGGGCCCATCGTAGATGGTGGGCACACCGCCAACTCAAGCCTCAACGTGCACGTGCCCGCCGCAGGCGGGCACGCAGCCAACTCAAGCCTCAACGTGCCCGCCGCAGGCGGGCACGCAGGGTACCGCTCGACCCCGTCAGCGCGTAAGATTCCAACCGATGATGGAGGAACGGACCACCGATCGCCTCGACACGCTGTGGTCGCACCACGCGACAACCGTGGAATCGCTCATCGAGCGGTTCGGTCTGCCGCTTCACGTGCTGTTCATCGAGGAAATGGCAGCGGAGGCGAACGCCTTCTTCGCCGTTCGCGACCGCCTCTATCCCAAGATGCTGGTTGCGTTCGCAGTGAAGTCCAACCCCTGCCGCGGCGCCGTTCGAGCAGCAAGCCGCATCGGTCTCGGAGCCGACGTTGCGTCCGAATACGAGCTTCAGGTTGCGTTGGAAGAGGGGATCCCTCCGGACACCATCACCTGCAACGGAAACGCGAAGTCGGCACGCTACTTGGAACTCGCCGTCGAGGCCGGGGCACCAATCATGGTAGACAACGAGGATGAGCTTCGCGCCCTCGAGGCGGTCTGCCAATCGGCAGGCGTCGTGACCCCCATCTCCGTCCGCTTCCGCGGCATGCCGTTGTCGGGGCTGACGTCGGACGATCAGTCCACGGCCGCAAATTGGACGAAGTTCGGGTTTCACGTCGACGAAGCCAACGACCTCTTCACACGGATCCGCGCCAGCGACCGCCTACGATTCGTCGGGATCTCCGCCCACATTGGAACGCAGATCAGTCGGCCGGACGGATACGAACGGTTACTGGCCCGGTTCTTCGCTCTGATCGAGGCCGCAAGGTCTCGCGGCCTAATGGTCTCCCGGGTCAACATCGGCGGGGGCTTCCCCTCCCGTTTCCTGACAAACGAAGAGGGGGAGGCGTTCCGTCGCCGTCTCCTCAATCGGATTCAGGGACGATCAGGCGTCGACACCGGGGTGACGTGGACTGATCTACCCTACGGGTACGAGCATGTTCTCCGTGGCGCGACCCCACCGTACGAGTGGATCGGGAAGGCATACTGGACGGACTACCCGGGCCATCGCATGCTGGAGCACATCCTGCAGAAACCGATGGCAAACGGGCAGACCACGGCAAACCGCCTCCACGATCTCGACGATCCCGCTTTGGTCGTGGAGCCCGGTCGATCGCTCGTCGCGCCCGCGGGCGTCACGGTATGCCGGGTGATGGGCGTCAAGATCGTCCTCGGCCATCTCGTGGTGTCGCTGGACCTCGGGATCAACAATCACGGGACAAACCTGATCGCTCCCGACATCTTCCCTGCCGCCGTGCTGCCCCGCCGGTCGGACGACCGGCCGGTCGAGGCGTTCCTCGCCGGTCGCCTTTGCTTCTCCGGCGACATGATCAGCAAGGCCAAAGTCCCGCTGAACCGGATGCCGAAGCGTGGCGATCGTCTCATCCTGTATCACACCGGGGCATATGGTGCCGACCACTTCGCGTCCCACAGCTGCGGGTTCCCGCGGCCGGCAAAGGTCGCGGTCCGCGCGGACGGTACGGCGGAGCTGTGGCGCAAGAAAGAGGAGTACGCCGACGTCTTCGGAAACCCCGGAGATCTACTGGCGACGGATTGAGCGCCGCGCTCTGCGCCACGGCTGGAACGTCAACAGGTTCAGACCTTTGAAGCACGCCGTGGCCAGCACCGTGAGAACGTTGATCCGCCACTTGACACCGGGGGGATAGGCTACCTGTGCCATGCCCGTTCGGCCGTCGTCGTCCCGTTGCGGCAGATACGAGATCCCGCGCACGAGCACGGCGGGTGTCCGCTCGACCGTCTGTCCCATGACCAGTCCCGCCATCCCGGCGATCGAATCGATCACAACGTCAATCCCACCGGACCGCGGTGTTCCAAACAGGTCGTTGCTGAATGTCACCCGAGTAATCGGATCCATCCCGGCGTAGCCGATTGCCGTGTCCTGGGATCCGACACGCCCTATGCAGGTTACCGTGTCGGTGATGATCACGCCGATGTCTTCCGAGAACCGCTGCTGCACGGCCTCGCGGATCCGCTGCGCCGTCGCGCAGGGGTCGGCCGGGAGCATCGCCACGTACCCGTCGGGCGAGTTCGTGTAATCGATTCCTGCCTCGTCGAGATAGGCGGCATGTCGATTAACAACGAACGCCGAGCTGTTGACGTGGCCGAACCCATGGTCCATCGCCGCCGGGTTCTCGGCGCGCGCCGCCATCATGTCCCGAAACGAACGAATCCGCATGATCCATCGAAGCGGGATGACGAGGAGGACCTTCCCCTCCTCGATCACCAACTGCACCTTCCGCGGATCCTTACCGTACAGCCGCCCAAGCGCGCGTGCTTTGCGGGACGGCACGACGGTGTCCAGTCGTACCTGCCGCCCCTCGAAGATCGCCGCCACTTTCGAGCTGACGACCAGCACGTCACGATCCTGCGGGCGGTTCCCGCCATGCTCCAACCGGTCGCAGAAGAACCCACCGACCGATGCTGTGTCACCATCATCCGGTCCGAGCGCACGGTCGACGACGATAGGAGTCATCGAAACCGCGCCGACGGAGAAACGGGCATTTGATTCTGTCATCAGCGTTCTCGCATCCCTCCGATTCCGTGGCGCATTATAGTCCGCGCGCGCAAACCGAGCTACGACGTTGCACCGCAGACTAGCCACGGCCGGCAAGAGTCGCCGGATACACTCCGGACTCGATCCGCACAGCTATTCCGCGACGGACCGCGTCCAGATCGTCGCGGTACGTGATGCCGAACCACTGCTCGTCGGTCGAGAGTACGTTCACCGCCGCCTCCCCACGGGCCACCAATTGGCCAACCACCGTGGGAAGGAGGAATTCCGACGTCGGGTCCCCGCCATGGTCTCGGAGGAACGACGGGAAGCGGCGTTCGATGACGTCGAGGAAAGACTGCGAGAACGCCCACGCGTTCATCGACACGACGGAGTCATCCGGAAGCTCGACCCACTCCCCCCGCGCATCGGGATACCCCACAACCCCGTCCCGTCGCCCCACCTGTTTTCGCTCGACGATCTCGAGCAGCGTGCCATCCGCGGCCACTCGGCAGACGCCGCGCGACACGGTACCCGAGTCGGACAGTGTGCGGTGCAGCGGATACCCGACGAGCCCGATGCCAACGTCCGGGTCGCTCACGCGATGCTGAAGGAACTCATGGAGGAGCGCAAACGCGCCCCGCCCGTAGAAGTCGTCGGCGTTCACGACAGCGAATGGGCCGTCGATCTCGTCGCGACAGGCATACACGGCGTGTGCGGTTCCCCACGGCTTGGTGCGATCCGGGGGAACGACGAATTCGCCCGGGACGTCGGACAACCGCTGACACGCGTAGGCAAACCGCTCTCCGGCAAAGCGCACGTTCATCCGTCGCCGGAACGCATCGACAAACTCGTCACGCACGACGAACACCAACCGCTCAAACCCCGTGGCCAGCGCATCGTATGCCGAATAGTCGAGAATGATCTCCCCGTTCGGACCGACGGGTTCCATCTGCTTCAGTCCGCCGTATCGGCTCCCCATGCCGGCCGCCATCACGATCAGCGTGTTCACGCGCTCCCCTTTCCCATACACAGCCCCGAGTGTACCCCATGTGACGGTCGGTCCCGTAGAGTGCGTCTTCCACGAACCGAATCGCTCGGATCCACCGCTCGGCGTGTCTGTGGACAATCCAGGGGAGGGACCGCTGACCCGTGCGCTGACGGTACGGACTGCATAGAACCTCGGTCTTCTTCGGAGACGTCCGTAGGGTCGCAAACACAAGGTCCTGTTTGGCTGTCAGACGTCTTGCGGCCGCGTCGCCGGCTGACTACAACCTGACACGGCAGAGACTACCCGGGCGGCAGGGTGGGGGGACTCGTGCGACGACGACATGATCCTCGACGCATTGTCTGCGGCGCCCTGCCCCGCGGGAGTCCACGTAGCCGTTCGTTCGACCGCCTCCCGAGGGGTCCAATGACCTATCCACGGCTCCAGTACGTCGACCAGTCTCAGAACGATCGCTGCTCGCAGATCGCCCAGACGTGGGCCCAGCGCACGCTCACCGAGGGCGAAGCAACGGCTGACGGGGCGTTCGCCCATGGCCTCCCGATCACCGGTCAGAGAATCGCGCTGACCTCGGATGGGATCGGCACGAAGGCCGATGCCGCCGGCGCTGTCACGTTCGACGGCATGTTTCACATCAAGAAGGGGCACGGACTGGTCAATCAGGTGTTCGAGCCCAAGCACATCGAGCGGCTCCACGGCACATCCGGTCTCGGCCACATTCGGCACGCGACGCTGGGCACAACCGATACGCTCGACGGACAGCCGATTTACGTGAACTACCCGTCCGGCGTCGCGATGGTCCACAACGAAAACGTGGTCAACTTCCTGCACGTCCGCGACACGCTGTACCGCGATCATCATCGCCTCGTCGACACGTCCAACGACATCGCGCTGCTTCTGTACACGTTCGCCGCCCATCTCGAGACGTGCGATCTGGAGCACCTCACGATCGAGGACCTGTTCGCCTGCGTTCGCGCAACACAGAGAAACGTCCATGCGCGTATGCGGCCGTCGCGATTGCCGCCTACCGCGGACTTCTTGCGTTCACCGATCCGCACGGCATCCCCCCGCTCGCCCTCGGCATCCGTGGCGACGACGACGTCGCCACGGCATCCGAATCCTCGTGCCTGGACTACCTTGGATACGAACACCTCGGAGATCTCGGCCCCGGCGAAGCCGTGTTCGTTGACCGGGAGATGCGGATCCATCGCCACCAGGGAGAGCAAGCGCCCCGCGCGTTCTGTGTGTTCGAGTACATCTACTTCGCACGCGAGGACTCGATCCTCCATCAGCGACTCGTCGCCGACGAGCGGCTGCGTATGGGGCATGCTCTTGCGGATGCGGTACGCGATACCGGGATTGCTCCCGACGTGATCGTAGACGTTCCATCCTCCGGCTACTTCTTCGCTTCCGCCCTTGCCAACACACTCGGCGTACGATACCGGCGCGGTCTCGCCAAGAAAAGCCACATCGGACGCAACTTCATCGTGCCTTCGCAGGGCGAGCGAGAGGTCCTCGTGCGGCAGAAGCTGAACCCAATCCGATCGATGGTCTCGGGCCGGCGCGTCGCCGTGGTCGATGACTCCATCGTTCGCGGGACCACGTCGTGACACCTGGTTCAGATGCTTCACGCGGCCGGTGCGCGAGAGGTGTACATGATCTCGGCGTCGCCACCGATCCGACACCCCTGCGCATACGGGATCGACATGTCCACGCACGCGGAACTCATCGCCGCGACCCACGATGTCGAAGCCACACGCCAGCTCCTCGGTGCCGACGCACTCGTCTATCAGCCCCTGGAGGCGTTGAAGGCGCTGTACGCAGACGGCAGCATGTGCTACGCGTGCTTCGATGCGCAGTACCCCACCAGCGATACCCGCCAAGCGCTGTGCGATGTCGCCCGCGAGAAGAAAGCCGCCCGCCGAAGCTGAGCCGCCTTCCCCCCCCCCGCCAACCCCGAAGCCGGCGGGAGACGCTGGTGCGACGTTTGCCACGTACGCTCCAGCAAACGGAGGTCCCATGGAACTCGAGCAGCGCATCATCCACATCGTCCGTGCGCCGGAGAGCGAGATCTGGTCCCTGGCCACGATGTCCGAAGGAAAGCCGTGGGTCCGCTACGTACGCGGCACGATCGACGACGCTCTCGTCCTGCGGATTCCGACGTTCATGGGAACGCGCAAGCTATTCCACATTCGCGCCAATCCTGAAGTGCACATCACGCTCGGGTCGAAGGACTCCACCCGCCCCGGGAGCTACCTGCAGATTCAGGCACAAGCGGTGATCAGCCAGGCGGACGAAGACCGCCGGCTCGCCTGGTCCGACCGGCTGGAGACGTGGTTCGCCGACGTCAATGACCCGCAATGCACCGTCGTGCGCGCCACGCCGTACCG
>Ga0272443_10003212_pt1 | contig 19534 bp, 21 predicted proteins | sample SSMAcet12_FD_193581 | JGI IMG/M metagenome (GOLD analysis project Ga0272443, IMG submission 193581) | Marine sediment archaeal communities from Little Sippewissett salt marsh, Falmouth, MA, United States - SSM-Acet-12 | ecosystem: Environmental > Aquatic > Marine > Wetlands > Sediment ... | reverse complement strand
CATCTTCTTTTTGTGCTAAAGCATACATTTGTGCTGTTTCCGCTGCAGTCATTGCTTGGTTGTTGGCTAATTGTTGTAAATATACATTCAATTGCGCTTCTTTGTCTGTTGTGTACATAGTAACTTCCCTAGCAAACCTACTACCTAAAAGTTCACCTTCTACTGTAAATGGCTGAAGTTGTTTAGTTTGCTGTGCTAATTCTAATTGCATTTGTGTTCCAATATCGCCCTGTAACTGTGCGGTTCTTGTACCGGCACGTTCTGCAGCCCTTGCCATCTGGGCTAGATCCCCAGCCATTTCCCCACCCCTTTGTTCTTCTATTCTGGCACGTTGTGTGGCGTTTACATCATATCCCCTTGTTTCAGTACCTATTCTTTCGGGTAGGGTTTGAAGTCTACCTTCTATATCTAAAGCGTTTTGGGTTAAACCTGTTGATAAGTTCTGTTGTTCAGGTAAACCATATTGTGTTGAAAGTCTACCGTAAATATCAGCCATTGTTGGCTGTTGACCAATAGCTGTTGAATATCTTTTTAAAAAGTCTTCTTCTTGCGCTTTTTGTTGTGCAATAAGGTTAGACTGTTGTACGCCGGATAATGAACCTAAATTATTATATTCCCCGGAACTACCGGCTGCGAAATTACCTAACGACCAGTAGTATTGTTCGGTATTATCATAACCAGCAGCTTTAGCCCTATTTTCTAGTTCGGCTTTACTTATTCCTAATTCCCTTGCTGCATCTGTTTTGTTGTATGCCATATTTATATTATATCATTGACCCCTTTAGCCAATTTCTTAATTTTAGTATTATCAATTTTTGCCTTTTTAAAAGTAGTTTTCCTTCCCCTACTATGTGAAATACCGTCTTTTTCATATACTTCAAATGTAGGGTTTTCATCTTTGTCATATAAAACAACAGTAGTACCCTTTGAATTTTGCGTAAAATACCCATTTACTGTATCGCCTGCATATTCTGCTACAAGTTTTACACCTAATTCAGCTTCTATTTTTTTAATGTTTTTTTCTTTAGTTACGAATCTCACGATGATAACCTTAATACTAATTTACCCATTATACTATTAACATATTCAGTAGCTTCATCCCCATCCACTATTTTGTGTTGTACCTTTAATGTTACGGTACCTTCCGGCATTGTTAATGCATCGCTTCTTAAATTTATAGGATCGGTAGATGCTGTTGATATTTCAGAATTTTCAACAGCTTCCGCATCGTCTATATTATAAAGTTGCCAATATGCCGTTCCAGCGTCTGTTTTTCCTACTATATCAAAGAAAATATCCCATCCCGTTGCTATATCATCAAAATTTACATCAAATATCGATCCTTCAATATCTGTATAAGCAGCGTTAACAGTCCAAGAATCAGTCCATTGCGGAATAATAGGCGCAAACCATATTTCTGTAGCCGTATAAAGCCCGGAAATTGTAGTTGCGTTTAAAGTCGTACAATTTAAGGTAGTTGCAGTAAATGATGCAACACTATCTATTGTGTCTACATCTATACTACCACCCGTAATACCATTAAAAACCGCATTTCCATTGGAATAGTCCACATAATAGTCTGTTCCGCCAAAACCCACCTTAGTATTATCTTGGTCTATTTGTAAAACAGTATCATTATCCCTATCATAAATGATAATAGTTTCTTCACCTAATTGATAAATTTCGCTATTTCTTAACTTTACGGCTTTAGGAATAAGATCCCGTTGGGTTATACGCTTCTTAGCTTCTTTTTTTCTTCTACCTTCTAAGCGTTCAAAGTTCATTCTAAACCTTCTTCTGCCAGATCGTCATATTCTAATTTAACGCTGGTAACTTTAATAAAAGTGTTACTTGTACTAGCTAAATTAAAACCTACTTCTAGTTCTTTGCATCTTGTATATATAGGACATTCTACCCTTGTATCCCCTACTGTACTTGCAGCCGTTCCTGTTGTGAAAGAAGCAGCCCGGTCTAGTTTGTATTTAGGTGTTACGCTTTGTCCCGCGGTTAAAGGTTCAAATGTAATTACTAAATTCATTGGTAACATATATTTATCGGGGTCGCCGCCGTCAAATATTAGACTTTCCCATAAACCCGAAGCACTAGCATCATCGCCTAAAGCTATCTTATCTACACCATAAGTAGCACCATCACTATCCCGCCACGATATATAAAGGTCATCCCCCACTGTTTTTACCATCCCTATCCAAATATTTGTACTTTTTGTATTTCCTGTACTTATCGTAAAGGGAAAACTAAAAGACTGTGGAATTTGTTCATGTTGATGTCCATATTCATATACCCCATTTTCAAAATTGGTTCCATCATCATTAGAATAAGCTATACCTACTAAAGTTCTGCCTTTATAATTTGTAATTGCCCCCGGTGCCACCTTTACATACTTACCTTTTGTCAGTTTAGGCACGCCATCTACTATTTTTTGAAAGGGTTCGTTTCCTAGATACATGGAACCATCACTACCATATACACCTATTAAATTTCCTTCGGAATTTATTAAAGCATTTGGACCCCCAACCTTACAGTCTGTAAAATAATTGAAAGTAGTTTCAATACCATCCCAAAAATAAAGTCTGGCTTCTTCTGCCCCTTGAACATTTTTACCTTTAAAAGCACCGATCACCAAAAATTCATTGAATTTCGCTAATGTTCTTGCTTCATAACCAGCAGCTAAAGTAATAAAGTTAGGTTCATAAGTAGCTTGATCCCATTTAGCAATATATCGTTCGTTTAAAATAACCAAAAAGTTTAAAAATTCTTCCATTTGATGAAACTTAGTATTTATCAAAATTCCATTATGTTCTAAAAAGTACGACGCTTCTAAATCTTCATCTTCTCCAGTATCAACACCACCATCAGCTACCGTACTTGTAACATGGTAATGATATTGATTATCAATAACTACTCTTAATGGTGAAGCAAAGGTAAATGTAACATCCCCGGTAGACATAGACCCGTTGGCTATAGTCTTACTTCCTATCGTTTTGTTATTGCTGTCATGTAAAGTTAAGGTCCAATCTCCTGTGCCTACAACATCTACATTTATTACAATATTTTCTATTGGATCCCTAGTAGGTGTAATCGTATTTCTGTGCGTGGCACCTTCATTTATTGCAATGGGCGGCGTGTAATCTGTTGCACCGGTTCCATCAGCCGACTGATCCAAATTAGTCGTACCGTCGCTTAAAAAGTCCGCAGAATGTGCTGGGGTTCCACTTAGAATTCCATATCTTCCTATTGTTCTTCTAGCCGCATAATAAAGGTAGTCATCAAAAACTTTTAACCCTTCCCCATCGCTTCCTGCAGCAGTAAATACATCACTCCATACCCCCGCTTCTGTTTCTTTATAAACATCGCCATTTACTGCAAAAAAATATCTATCGGTAGCCCACGGCGAAGCATCTTCCATCCAATGAACCAAACCATCAACGGTAGTTCCGGATACTTTTGTTGCCTTCCTAGCAAGTGTTACATAAGAAGGATCTTCATGTATATTTAAATTTTTTAGGAATCTACAGGAATTTGCTATATCCTTCTTTTCACCAACCGTTCCAATTCCCCCTGTAAAGTCCCTAATGTTTAATTTCTGTAAAGCCATAAAACCCCTATTCTAAAGTTGTTGACCATCTTTCGTCAAACCTACTTATTTGTCTTCCGCTTTTATCAATGACCCGGCCCTCACCCCGCCTAGAATATCGTTTCTTAGCCCCCAAGACCCCACCAAACGCATCTTTGATATCCCGGCTGACATTGGAATAGTCCCCGGTCCAAAAATAATTTAAATGGGCTTGTGCAGCGTTGAAGTCTTTTCTTGGACCACTGAAAAAGTCGCTTGCAGACCCGTGTGGCAATAATTCATGTAATTCGGGTGGAATTTCAGGGCTTTCACCTATTGTGTATGTTTGTGCCGCCCCGTCTGCACCTTCAAAAACACTTTCAAGTTCAAAGTGTGTACCATCCGTATAAGTATCTAACCTATACCAATACTGGTCGTTTGTAGTTTGAAACCATCTTCCTTCCATAGCGGCGGTAAATGTTGTTCCAGCACCCGTTATTGTTGCGTCATTTTCTGCTACCGTTACCGTTCCCGTTGTATAGTCATCGGCTGTCATATCCCGATCTAGCATATTACCTATTAAAGTGATAGTGTTGTCGTCTTCTTGTGGTATAGGCCATACTTCAAAGTGATCCCGCATTGGAAAGATGTATTGTGGAATAGTTGTTCCCGAAAAGTCTACTTGGTTTAGCTGATCCCATTCACTTTGGCTTTGTATTATAGTTAAAGGATAGTCTACATCCCCTACTTCTATTGTAGCTGAAACCAAAGGCGGATAAATATTTTGCGGATAATGATATCTTTGTTGGTCTTCTGCCGTACTTGCTGTTTGCGGAAGATCCCTATTTATATACCCCCTAAGTTCCGCTTGTATTAAATGATATTTTTTATTTAAACTATCTTTTACAAAGTTGGCTATCGTAGAAGATGCAACACTTCCACTTGCCTGTGAAATATAGTCGTAAGTTGTAGTTATTAGTTGTCCAAATGTATTTCGCATATTTATATTATACCTTATGTAATATTATTAGCTTGGGCGTTTCCATCACCCGTTCCTAAGGTAATACCCGCCGTACAATTTCTTACATTGTTTGATTGAACGTTGTTATAGGTACAGTTATTGTCTAATTTAATGGCGTTTGCCGCCCCCGAAATAATATTTGAAGAAATGATATTATCATCGCCGTCATCAACATCTATTCCTATTGTCCCTGTACTGCTGGAAAGAATAATTGAATTACCTGTAATACTGGTTTTATTTACCCCAGCTTCATCATCGGAAACTTCTATTCCAAAAGCACTATCGCCATCTACAGTCATGGCGTTGCCTATAACACTTCCATTTGAAACATTATTTAAATAAATTCCCCTAAGTAAAGCAGCATTTATGGAATTTCCTGATACCACTACATTTTCCAAAGCATTAGCCCCATTACTACTTACAAATACCCCGCCCCCGGCAGCAGCGTGTATAGTATTCCCCGTTATTGAAAGATATTCACTATTTCCATAACTAGCATTACTTTCACTATAAAAAATACCATCCCCCGCAACCCTACTAACATAATTTCCGGTAATTACATATCCCCCCAATTCTGTACTAAACGGTGTAACTGCAATTCCTTCATCCCCACAATCAGTAATTATATTTCCTATAATAGCCCCGCTTTTACCCCTATGTCTTAACCCAGCCCTAACAGAATTTCGTACAATATTTCCTATGTAACTTACTTCCATACCATTTGCATGCGTGTCTAGGGCACCATACCTCATTTCGTCTGCTTTACAATTTGCCACAGTTACCCGTCTAACCAAACCATATTCAGTTCCAGCCCCACCAGCAGTAAAAAGGTGTTTTAAATTATGCCCAAAACAATTAGTCATTATTAAATCTTGGGAACATACGGCTGCTACAAATCCATATCCCCTAGTCCCTTCATCTCCCTCACCATCAAGAAAATCACAATTATCTACATACCCATATAAACAAACTTCTGCATAAATACCTGAATGCTGACATCTTTCAAACTTACAGTTTCTGATTGTAAAACCCTTTACCACATGTAAATAAATACCCCTACTAGTTTGGGCAGATTCTTCAGGGCCTAAAATATGAATACCTTCAAAAATCACATTTTCAATAAAATTTAACTTAACAACCGCTGCATTATTTGCTGTTGTATAAGCAGATATAACTAAATCTTTTAAAGTTACTTCAGTTTCACTATCTACAGAATCTATCCTGCAAATTTCGCCCCTAAGAACATTATTATCAAGGTTATTTGCATCATCCCTTAATTTTATATAGTCCCCTGCGGATAAACTGGAAGTGTCAGTTAAAGTCAAAGTAGTATCCCCAATACTTGCGTTAGCGGATAAATCAATAGCATCTTCTTCTGTTCCTTCTGTACTAAAAACATCGAAACTTGAATCAATAGCACTATAATCTATAACTGTTGATCCCGGAACGCCCTTAATATAAATATTTGAATACATAGTAAGTTCCGAACCTACAACATAAGTACCTTCAGGGAAAAAGACTATTCCGCCATCTACATCGTTTGCAGCATCTATTGCGTCTTGTATAGCTTCAGCATCATCGGTTTCCCCATCCCCCGTTGCACCATAGGTTTTAACATTATATGTATTATTATTTGTCCATTCTGGTGCCGTAGCCCCGCTATTCATTTGAAGTATTTGATATGCAAAACCTTTTGCTAACCTTGCTAAAGCCCCGCCAGAACGATAATAAATATCCCCATTAGCATCGGAACCCAATGCAAAACCGGCGTCTTTTATCGTTAAACCATCTATTGCCACACCATGCGCACCAGTAGTTTCAGATATTGTGTCTGTTTCTATTGAACTTCCTGATAAAGCTGTAAATGTATTAGCTGTAAATTGAAAATCATCCGCATCTGATATTAAAATATCTATTTGATCGTCTGTATCTGCCGTTAATGAAGTATCCCCATCGGCATCTAATATAAGTTCTACACCATTTAGATCAAAAGATGTACTTGCTACCGCTTCATCTAATGTTGGCGAACTTAAACTTGCAGAAGCTAAAAAGTTGGTTCTTGTTATTTTCTTTCCTGTACCAGCATCGTTATCTGTATCATCCGATACATCCACAACATATATATAATCGCTATCATTGATGTCTGAAAAACCCGATAATGCTGTTAATATACTATCTGCCATTATTGTAAAGCCAGTTTATCCTCTGACTGTAATAATAAATACGAACTATTTTGAAGTAAAAGATAACCATTATCTATAATAAAGCCATCTTCTTTTTCCCAAATGGTATCCTGACTTGTAGGACCAATCCAATCGCTGTCCTGTGAAGTAGGTCCAGTCCAATCCGTAGACTTTTTACTATCCTTAGTCCAATTGCTAGAACGACTTGTACCACCGTTCCAATTAGTAGAATTTTCATTATCTTTGGTCCAATCGGTATCGTGGCTGTTTTCTTTTTCCCAACTAGTATTCTGGCTTGTTGAACCGGTCCAGTTGCTACCTTGTGAAGTATCGGAAGACCAATCAGAAGACTTTTTCGTACCTTTATTCCAATTAGTAGAATAGTCTGTACCACTACCCCAATTAGTAGGTTTTTCGCTACCTTTAGTCCAATTAGTCATATTAAAATTATATCACGGGTTATTTTTGTGGTTCTTCTGTAAGATCAATGACGCTTAGTTCATTCGTTGGTCGGTTCACTTGTTTTATCACTATCTTGAATTGGTATTTCTCTTGCAGGTTCATCAGTTCTTCGTTGAACTTCTTTACCCTCTCTTGAAAGTCTGATTCTGTTTTTTTCTTTTTCGGCATTTAATTCCTCCACTAATAAACTTACTACTTGATAAATTATCTTTTGATCTACTTGGCCGGCTTCGTTAGCCCTTTGGAAGTATTCTTCCCAACTTTCATCCCCCTTTTCCATTCCTATTAATTCTTGAATTTTATCATTCATCTTCTATTTCCTTTGCTAAACTGTCTTTTTTACTTTCTATTTCGGGGATATCATAGTCTTGTTCGGTTTCGGGCATCATGTCGGCAAAACCCATTTCAGTATCTAATTGTTCCATCAACACAACATCTTGTGGTCTTTTATCTTTCTTATCTTTTTCTATCCTTTCGGGTGTTGTAGCACCGTATTCTTTGGTTACACCTTTATATATAATTTTAAGCCATTGCTTTCTTAGTTCTTCATTATCGGTCGTAAGTTTATATCTAATATCAAACTGTTCCCTTTCTTGTGGGCTTATCGGATCCCAACCTTTACTTTTTCTACTTTCGTTTTCCTTATCAATCCTTTTCTGTTCTTCTTTGTTTATTTGGTCATCAATAAATTCTTTGATCCACTTTTGTGCAATATATCTTGGAAAGCTGTCTTCACTTTTAGCTGGGATAACGTGTCTAAAGCTATCATAAATTGTTTCAAACGGTTCATTTAAGGGATTATAAAGTTTAATGATGTCCATTGAACGTCTTTTAAGTTCCCTTCGCATCTGTTCAATGTTTGTTTTTTCTGCCATAGGATAAATTCCTTTTTAATTTAATACGCTATAATTTTAACACTTTTTTATAAAATACAAAACTTCAAGACCTTTTCTTCTTAATTATTTTTCTTTTATAAAGTTTCTTACCGTATGCTTTAGGATGGTTGTAATATCCTTTTTTATCGTGCATTTCTACAGGTTCAAATGACTCTTTCTCTGCACCTTCCGTATATTCCACCTTATCATCAAATTCGTTTCCTTTAGGTTCGCCCTTTTCCACTTCATTTATCAAACGCCCGGTTTTATCGGTTAGTTTACTTGTCTTAATATAAGGATCGTTTCTTTCTGCTAAAACAAGCCAGTTTACTTCGCCATCAAATGTGGGATCTTCTGCCTGAATGGTAAATTCCGATCCAGTTATTTTTGTGGCTTTAACCCTGACAAATGAATTTATTGCTTGAACATTCATTACCTGTGCATCCCTTGTTAATGCTTCAAATGTCCCCTTAGTTAAACCATAATATTCATCAATATTAACCTTAATTTTACCGTTTTTAAGTTTTACCATACCCCTGTGAATAAGATCATATCTTGGACTTTCAACAAACCCATAATATAAAGTCTTATTTTCGGGATCTAACGGATGATCTATTTTAAATGTCCCATCTCCTTTGGTTAAAGTGCCACCTATTTCAAAATCACCTGCCAGATAACTACCATTATTGGCAGAAGATGCAGAATATATAAGATAATCCGTATTAGAAGCAGCACTTATATTTAAAGCATAGGATGTTCCTGTAACCGTACCATCCCAGTCTCCCCTAACAAATAAAACCATAGAATCCCCGCTAATAGTTCCACTATTATGATCCAATTCACATTTTAATGCGATACCATCATCAGATACAGTAGCTCCATTAGTTTCATTTTCAATATAGGCACCATAGGATTTTCCATATACATTTCCGCCACTTAATAATAAAAGTCCGTGTATTGCGTGTGCATCTTGATTATGTTCAGCCGCACCTATAGCCCCGTCGGTTAAAGTTACAAGAGAATAAACACCCCTAGTAACTCCAATTTCACCTTCCGACTGGTTCAAGTCAACATCAAAATATCCCCCCATATAAGTATCGTCATAATCAGAAGCACCGGCAGTTTTAATTACTTTTCCGGTTACACAAGCCCTTCCTGTTACAGTATTAAGGGTACTGTTTAATGAAGATATAGTTCCTGATGTATCTAAATCGTTAGAAGCATTTGTCCAGTCTATATGTTCGTTTGATACAAAATTTGTGGTTGAATCGTGATCTATACCACCATCATTTATTACAATATTTACTTCCGTGTTTGGATCTTCTGATAAATTAAAATCATCACCATCAAAATCTAAGGTTACAATGTCGGCATCACCGACACCCCCACCAGCTTCTTTTATTGTAGTTAAAGTCCCGCCGCTAACATCCACCCCGGTATCCCCTTTGTCGCCAGTAACACCTGTATCGCCTTGATCACCCTGCGCCCCAGTATCACCTTGCAAACCCTGTACCCCCGTGTCGCCCTGATCCCCCTTTGCCCCTGTTTCACCCGTATCCCCTTGATCGCCTTTCGCCCCCGTTTCTCCTGTATCCCCCTGATCTCCCTTAACACCAGTATCGCCTTGATCCCCTTTAACGCCCTGTTCCCCCTGTATTCCCGTATCGCCTTTGTCACCAGTTACGCCAGTATCACCCTGTGTTCCTACGCCCGTATCTCCCTGAACTCCCGTGTCCCCTTTATCACCAGCTGTCCCAGTATCCCCCTGTACACCGGTATCCCCCTTAGCACCGGCGGTTCCAGTATCACCCTGAACACCTGTATCACCCTTATCACCAGTAATTCCCGTGTCACCCTTATCGCCTTGAATACCTGTATCACCTTGCACCCCCGTATCACCTTTATCGCCCTGTACACCGGTATCTCCCTTGTCGCCAATTTCTGTAAAACTAATAATTATTTCTTCATCGTTACTAAATGGCGGATCGCCACCAGCACTACTTATATATGTAACTTCAAACCAATGAAAAGTACCTTGATCACCAGCAGCAGTTATCTTGCCGTTCCAAAATTCAGTATTAGGTGCGGAAGCACTAAATATCCTTATATATCCATAAAAACCATTACTACCTGCAAAACTATCTAAAAAAGCATCCGCATTATTTGAATCAGCGTCAGTATCGCTAATTGTTATTTCATCTACTTCAGCTGCCGTTGCACTACTAAACCTAACATCGCCACTTCCGGGATCACTTTCAAGGTCAGTATCCGTATTAGTATCAAATGTCCATTTTCCTGAATAACCGCCAAAACCACCATCTATACCAGTATCTCCTTGATCACCTTTTACACCCGTATCCCCCTTGTCTCCTGTATCGCCCTTATCTCCGGTAACGCCAGTATCTCCCTTATCACCTGTAATTCCAGTATCCCCCTGAATTCCTGTATCCCCTTTCGCACCTGTAACGCCTGTGTCCCCTTGTGTACCTTGTATTCCAGTATCGCCCTGATCCCCTTGATCCCCCTTTGCCCCTGTTATACCTGTATCGCCCTGTATCCCTGTGTCTCCTTTGTCGCCAGTAATTCCCGTATCTCCCTGACTACCTTGTACACCTGTATCACCTTTTTCCCCTTGTATGCCTGTATCCCCTTTATCACCTTTAGCACCAGTAACCCCCGTGTCGCCCTGATCTCCTTTGGCACCCGCCGTTCCGGTGTCACCTTTGTCACCAGCAGCTCCTGTATCCCCCTTCTCACCAGCGGTTCCGGTATCACCTTTATCGCCGGCAGTCCCTGTATCACCTTGGGTTCCTTGTATCCCCGTGTCTCCTTGCACCCCTGTGTCACCTTGGTCACCTTTTGCACCGGCTGTACCCGTGTCGCCCTGAACACCTGTATCGCCTTTAGCACCAGTAACACCGGTATCACCCTGATCGCCTTTACTTCCTGCTGTTCCGGTATCACCCTTTTCACCCTGTATTCCTGTGTCACCTTGATCACCCTTGCTACCTGCTGTTCCAGTATCACCCTTTTCGCCTTGTACACCGGTGTCCCCTTGATCTCCCTGATCTCCTTTGGCACCGGCGGTACCCGTATCCCCTTTATCCCCTTGAATACCCGTATCCCCCTGATTTCCTTGTATTCCCGTATCGCCTTGATCCCCTTTTTCTGCCAATAAATCCCACCAATCTGTTTCTGTAGATGGGTTTTTGCCGACATTTGAATCTTGTTTTGAAATATAAGAAGAACCACCAAAAGATACGGCATCGTTTTCAGAATATTCCACACCACTACCCCAAGAACCTATCCAATCAATACTATCCCCGGCTACACCAGTATCACCCTTGTCCCCTTGAACACCGGTATCACCTTGATCGCCCGTGTCACCTTTTTCCCCAGTAATTCCCGTATCCCCTTTTTCCCCAGCTATTCCGGTATCACCTTGATCTCCAGCTACGCCGGTATCACCTTGCTTACCTTGAATACCGGTATCACCCTGTAAACCTTGTATCCCGGTGTCGCCTTGTTCCCCTTGTATCCCGGTGTCGCCTTGTTCCCCTTGTATCCCGGTATCACCCTGAACGCCCTGAATACCGGTGTCACCCTGAACCCCGGTATCTCCTTGCGATCCTTTTGGTACTAGTTCTTGTTTTCTAATTGCCATCTAAATAATGCCAACCCTTTATATTTTTATACTTGGTTGACAAATAAAATTGATACAAGTCATCCCACCACTTCTGATATTCCCATTTTACATTATCTGTTAGGTAACGTTCGCCATGTTTTCTTACTATTTTATTGTCTAATTTATTTATATTTTTCACGGCTTTTACAAAATCCTGTAATGTATCACATCTAAACCCGGTAACCCCATTTATAACTGTTTCGGGAAAAACCCCGAAGTTTGTAGTTATAACAGGCGTTCCGCAAAGTTGTGCTTCTACATTAACACCCCCGAACGCTTCCAAATAAGTGGTAGGTACAAAAACACCCTTAGCATTTCCCATATAATATGCCCGCTGTTCGGGGTCAACATAACCCACGAATTCGGCATGAGGATATGTTTTTGTATCTAACACATAGTCATTGCCCTGTCCTGCTATATATAGTTTATCACCTGTTGCCTGTGTAGCTAGAACAGCCGTATGAACACCTTTTCTTCTTATCATTCTACCGATATAAAAAAAGAAGTCCTTTTTCTTTTCTACGAAAGGAAAGTCTTTTGCTTCAAAATAGTTTGGTATTACCCTATCGTAATAATGTCCGTTTATGGATTCAAACGGGTGGTTGCTTCCGTATGTAAAGTTCATTAAATAAGAACTTTCAAATGCCTTAAAACGTGCAAACGAACCCCTATATCCTATTCCCGGTTCACAAGTTAAAGTTAAACCTACTTTATCAGCTATTGGTTTTTGATATTGTCCTTGTGTTATTAACAAAAAGTCATCAGGTCTTTTTCGTTTGTTTATTTCTTCTATACATTTATTGTTAAATTTAGTCCATAATGGCGTTCTAGTAGCATTAAAGTCATGTTTAAAACCAATGGTTTTCCAGTCGTACCCTATTTCAAAACGGTTATCCCCTTCGCCCCAAGTATCCCGGATATCTTTTAAGCTATGTGTTTGTATATGTTCAGTACAAGGAACATCGGAACCTTCGCTACCATATAGATAAACTTCGTGTCCTAAAGATAAAAGCATTTTGGATAATTTCACTATCTTTTGGGTAAAAGCACATCCCATGTAATATTCACTAACCGGCAAATGAACAAGCCCTATTAAATGGAATCTATATTTCCTTTTTACTTCAGTAGCTTTTAAAGGTTGTTCAAATAAACTTTTTGATGCCATCTATTAACCTTTCATAATAAACTTTAGCCAGCTTTTTACCTTCTTTAATATCAGTATTCCATATTCTGTTCATGCTTTTAGCTACCATGTCGGGCTTTCTAAACACACATACCAAATAAACATCATCTTCTAAATAGGGAAGATAATATTCAATTAAGGCAGCTTGTCTTGGGTCTTTCCAACCCCACATACGGGTTTTTCTTTTTGCTAACAGTTCTTTAATTTCTTTTTCATTATTCTTAACGGCTTTTTCTAATTTGCCTTTAGACGGTATATTATCCCAATCCCCGCCGGCTTCGTTTAGTATCTTATTGTTTAACTTAGTAAAACCTATGTCTTCATTATGTCCGTTATCACAAGTTTTAATATCGACCCCATTATCGCCCAATATCTGTGCAATAAAAGAAGTTCCGCCCCTTTTACAACCTAGAATTACAAATGTTTTTGGTGTTGTATCTATTATTTCAGGATATTCCATTATGGTCTTCCATCCCCCTTTAAGGTAAATATTCCGTAATAGCAGTTCCCAGTACAGGTATTTTTCCCGTTAAGATATTCTTTAATCCCTTCCCCGCCTAACCATTCATCCAATTTTTCTTTAGTTAAGTTATGCGGATGTCCTTCATTTGTTCCAATATCAACCCATTCAAACAATCTTAATATTTTACCCATTTTTAACGCATTATTTATTATCTTTTTGGGATCTTCGGTATGTTGTAAAACATTGTATATCCAAACTTCATCAAAACTTTCCTTTAATTTATCAACGTTCTCCCCTTTGCAGCTAACAAAATTGATATTTGCCAGCTTATATCTATCCTTAACCCATTGGGGAACGGGCAAAGGGTCGGCAACTGTGCCAATTACATTATAACATTTGAGGAGAAGACTAACGGGACCGCCACCTATATCTAAAACACTTTTCCCTTTCATATCTATATTAAAAGGCGACTTGTCATCGTGGAAGGTTTTAAGACCCATTTTTTCGGCATAAAGTAACTGTTTATATTCTTCGCCGTAGGTATTGATACAATTTCCCCACCAGCTTGTTTCCCATTTTTGTGCTTTTTTCCACATATTATGCTTCTACTATTTTCATTACCCGAATGTCTGAAGACCCGGCAGATGTTATTCCGTATAAAGCGATATTTATATTACTTTCATCAAAAGAACTTCCGGATGTTAAAGGTAGACCAGTAGCGGCGGTAACACCATTAGGTCCTAAATAGACCGTGTTTGCGCCATTATTATATATGATAAAACTTCTAGTAGTTGCGGTAGCGGCAACAATAGCTGTACCACCAGCCGTGTCATCAACAGTTACTGATGCAACAGAACGGGTTTGTGTTCCAATATAGTCTGTTACCAAAGCATCTGTGTATAAACGTTTGGTAGTTGGGTTTGCAGCGATAACAACTGGCGTTAAACTATCAAGTGTTGATACGCCTAGAAGTGAAGTTACCCTATTTTCATCTCTTTTAGCTTGTGCCATAATAATATTATATCATTGCCTAAATTTGTAAAAGCTGGTTTACCTTCTGTATTTTTTCAGTTAGTTCTTTTTCTTTTAATTCTAATTTGTGCTGTTTTTCGTTTAATATAGCTTTTTCTTTTTCTAGTAAAACCCGTTCTTTGTTTAAGTTGGCTTCTTTTTCAGTAACCTTGCTTTCCCTTTCATCTAGTTCGGCTAATTCAGCTGACCTTTTATCTAAAGCCATTTCTTTTTCAGAAACTTTTTTGTTTATTTCAGCAACAAATTTATTAGCTATTTCTTGTAAGTTCATATATTCACCTCAATTTCTTTTGGAATTTCTTTTGCAGCTACGGATATGGGATCTAATTCCCGTTCATTTATAATAAAAGTTATTAGTTTATTTTTAACCTTATCAGCTATCCTTCCGTCAATTGAAGTTATTTCATTGGCTTTTAAGATAACTTCATCAAAACCAACAAGTTTAACAGAAAAGTCTTTTAATAAAGGGTTAAAAAGTAGAATATCGGATTTATTTTCGGCTAAATGCCGTAATTCACGCACCGTTTTTGGCATATTTTAATTATACTATTAGGCGGGTGTAGTAGCAACAACCGAAGCACCAGCGCTTAGTGGTCGCCATAAACAATAGAAATCAACCACACCTGCGGTTACTGCTGTAGAACCAATAGTTAAAATAATATCGTTACCGTCATTAAGAACTTTTACAGCGGGTATAGAACCTACCCCTACTGCTGTGTCTGCATCTACATAAACATCCCCGTCATCTAGGGTTGTTGCATTTGCTATTTGTGCTACCAACGCAGCTGTATTTCCTGTAACCCCTACTTCAACTGTAGCGGCACCCGTTAAAGATGTATCACAAACACCAAAAACACTTACTAAAACATTTCCGGTAACTGTGAATAATGTATGTGCGCCTGTTGCACCTGTAGTAGTAGTTGCAAAAGTCCATGTGCTTTCTTCTACAAATGCTTCATTAGAAGTTATTGTTCTTCTATTAGCGTCTATTTGCTGCCCTACATCTATTGCCATAATAATATTATACCATTAACTTTCTTGTAGAATTTCTAGGATATCACCTAGTTTATCTTCTATATCGTTTAATTTATCCCTTAGGTCTTGTTTCTGGTCATTTGGGAATACGCCTGCTATATCTTCAAGTATAGTATCTAATATATCCCCACTATCAATTATTACAGCTTCTTCGGTACTTCCGTCGCCATTACAATGACCGCATTGCTGTTCAACAGGCGGATCACCTATCATGACTTTACCCGTACCATTACATATAGGACATGGATATTTTATAATTAAGTCTTCCATATATATATTATACTACAAACAAAAGACCCCTAATTAAAGGGGTCTAATTGTTATGTGGCAATTACTAGATCACCACCTTCGTCAGTATCAGGTTTAGCCATATTAAACCAAATATGTGTAAACCCATCTGCCCAATCTTGTGCGCCGTTGTACCAGCTATCTATTAACATGACAGTACCATTAGTATATTGACCTGACGATACAGTATGTCCGATAACTTCGGTAATTTCAGTTGAAGAAGCTGTATCAGGGTTATGGAATAGACAGTCTTTAATTAACAGATATCTTTGTGCCGCATCATTATTCTCAATAAGAATATGGTTTGGTCCAGCGTTATCTGTAAACATTACAAACATACAACCTATTAACACGTTTCTTTCGCAAACACCACCAAAAGATAATGTAGCATTTGTTGTAGAACGGGTTACAGTATCAAGTCCGAATGTACAGTCTACCCATCTGTTTTCACCGCCGCCTTCTACTTCTACGCACCTTGCCGCTGTATCATCACCCGCATCAGAGTGTCCAATACCTGCAAAGTGTACGCCTTCAAAATAGTTTCTACCACCTGTTAAGGAAAATAGAACGTTTACATCATTAAATTGTGCAATAGTTATATCTTTGAAAATACAACCATTATTACTTAATGTAAAACTTGGCGAAGTTGCTGTAGAACCCATACTCATACCAGCTCTAACGTCTAAAGATACAGGGGCTGCACTACCAATAAGGTGTGTAAACCTTTTATCCCAAACTATAGAATTAGCTTCTGAAGTTCTACCTGAACCACCTGTAGGGGCAACTATTACTACGTCGTGGTTATTAGCGGTTGTTTTATCTTCTGCTGCATATACGGTTTTTAAGGCATTGTCATGCGTTGAACCATCGTTAGCATCATCATCACCACCGGTACCATCTACATAGTAAATATCCCCAATATGGGGTAGTCCGACCATTCCAGCAATATCTTCCGGATATATTTTATGTCCGAATTTTAATGCTGGCATATAGTTACTTGCTTTACTCATTTATAATTCACCCCCTTTAAAGTTGAACTTATTATTTCTTATCTTCTTTTTTAGCTTTCTTAGGTGCCGGTGCGAATTCAAATTCTTCTATTTCTTCAATAGGACCGTACTTGTCTTCGTATTCAGCGACCAAAGAAAATGCAGGATGATCTGCACCTATACCTTTGAGCCACCTAATATCGTAGTCTTTGTAGATACCGGGTGCCTTTTTTTCTTTTTTTGCCATATTATTCTTTCTAGTAAAAAACCCCACGCAAAGTGGGGTTTCTCACTTTGCTACCCTTTTCAAGTTTCCCACCTGAATTATCTCGTCATAGGCGGTAGTCAAATATTCAATTTTATACAAACATTAGTCTATCGTTAAATAGATGCTGTTATATTCTGTGCTAGTACCAGTAGCCATCATCTGACCAACTTCAAATTCAACGTCAACATCGGAATATAATCCGACTGCGCCGTTTGCTTGGTTGGATATGGTAGCTTTAAGACCTACGGTAATTCCAGAATCATCAACTAATACTGAAGCCATACCTCTTGTCTTTAGCCATCCATAATTGGCAACTGACACATCCCAGTCTTGGACTGCAACACCAGCGGGTCTTTCAGCGACTAGCTGACTTATTGCCGGGTTGTTCCAAGGGTTTCTAACCAATTCAACTTCTGAACTAGTAGTAGCAGCTGTCTTTAAACCTCTTTCAAGGTTTACAGTTATAGCTTCACTTCCACCAGTAGAAGTATCGTGGCTAACAACTTTGTAGAACTCACCTTCAGGACTAACATCATTGAAAATTAACCAACCTTCATCATATTCGTTAGCATCAACTGCGGTTGCGCCTACTGTTGGTTCTACTGATGTATCACCTACAGAAGCAGCAGCGCTTAGTGCTATGTTCTGGTGGTTACCTTCCCTAGACAAGGAAACATATAGTTTCCCCGCTACTAGATCGGTTCCCGAAGATATAATTCTGGTATATCTATACATGTCGCCATTTTCGGCAATACCCAAAGCACCCATTGCGTGCATTTGTGTATCTTCTTCAGAATACATGTCTACGCCTGATAATACGGCTGGACCTGTTAATCTGTGCATATATATTCCTCCTTATGCTCCGGTTATACCGGTTAGTTGTCCTTGTCGGCGAGGTTGTGATCCGATCATCTGACCGATCACATAAAACCTACCAATCATGCCCGCTTGGTTGGGCATCATCTGTTGTTTCTGGAAGAACCATCCTGCATCGGATGGGGGTTTAATAGCCCCAGCGCCTTCTAAAGTCTTGAAAGATCCTAAACTGACCTTTTCTAAGACACTAGAATACTTACTAGGTACTATAGTTCTTCCTCTCCACTCAAGATAGTGTTCGTTTAGCATATACCAAACCTGCGAAGTGCAAGGTTCGTCTGCTATTACAGGAACACCCCTGTATGATAAAGCGGTAAAGCCCGCCCCACCCTTCAATTCAGCCCTGCTTTTAAGGATGCTGTCGCCCCTTAATGCAAGTGCTGGGTATCCGATAGAAGCATATTCTGCCCTAACGGTTGGTTGTAAGAGTTTCTCATACAAATCCCAAACGGTTTCTGTGGTAAGGTTCAAAGTTGGCATTTCTGTTCCGTTTCCTGCTGAACTAACGTTACTCCACAATGTGGCTAATTTAGCCAATGTTAAAGTTCCGCCAGATGCGGTTACTGTACCATTTAGTGCGGAATAGGTAGTTCTGGACTGACCGCCGATTGTACCGGCGTTAGTTCCATCGTCAACATGGTCTTCAAGACCAAGCGGTGAATTTCCTGCCTGTGGTCCGTAAGCTGCGTCTGCCAGAGCTTCAACTGATTCAGCAATTGCTTCTTCAAGTTTGAACACATCTAAGTCAATAGACTGTTCGGGTCCAGAGTTAGCGAAAGACTCAAGCATTATGGAAACTACCGGTTGTGCGAAAGCCGAATGTGCATACGATAATTCAATTAAAGTATCGGATGCAGAAGACGATAGCGCTTCAAGCCCAGCGAAAAATTCGCCTAGCCCGGAATCGGTAATCTTGATAGGAATATCAAAGGTTTTGCCTCTGAATGGTTTACCATTGCCCATTATTCTAGACATGAAATTAGCCGACTCAAGAATGTTATCAACTGCCTTGCGGACTAGATAACGTTCCGTTGTAGGTTCAATTCTGTTAGAAGGGGCTATTCCATCAGGTGTTATACCTTGTGCCATAGCTTTTTTCCTCCCTTAGGATAAATTTAATACGCGAAAAGATAAAAAAAACCCCACTTTTATAAAGTGAGGTATAATTTACCGTACATATATTATAGGCGTTTTTAAACTATGTATCAACTTGGCACTTATCTTATCTGTTTGCTAAGTCTTCCAAAGATGCGTGATGAAGTTCTTCGTATGTTAGATCGTCTGATGACTTTGTTGTAACAGCTTTCTTTCCACCGCTTACAGGTGCGTCTGCACCGGCTGGTTTCTTGTCATGTTTGGGTTTATAAAATCTATGATACACATGGTATAAATCCCCAACAGGTTTAAGTCCCTGTACTTGTCTTTTCTTACCTTCTAAATACATTGTTTCAAATAGTTCCCTTTGTGCGGCAAGTCCGGGATCTTTTAATTCTTCTTCTGATAATACTTGGGTTGGATCGTTTAGTTTCTTTTCTATATTAGGATCAATTTTTGGTATTAAGCCATCGTTTCGCATTTCTTTTAATTGTCTATCCCATTC
>Ga0272443_10003211_pt1 | contig 19537 bp, 16 predicted proteins | sample SSMAcet12_FD_193581 | JGI IMG/M metagenome (GOLD analysis project Ga0272443, IMG submission 193581) | Marine sediment archaeal communities from Little Sippewissett salt marsh, Falmouth, MA, United States - SSM-Acet-12 | ecosystem: Environmental > Aquatic > Marine > Wetlands > Sediment ... | reverse complement strand
CGAGTGACGAATTCGACTCCACCCAGCTGACATGGTTGGAGGATGATCTGGCGTCAAGCTCGAATTCGAGGTACACATTCGTCTTCATGCACAAACCATTCTGGTATCACTCTACGGCGAAGGATAGACCGGACACACTTCACAGCATCTTCAAGAGCATGGGTGTTGACGCCGTATTCACTGGACACTATCACCAGTACTTCGTCGGCGAATACGATGGGATCACTTACACGGGAATCGGCAGTTCCGGCGCTGAAACGCCACCGGGACCGACCGGAATACAGTTTCAATTCGCATGGGTGACGGTTGATAATGAGACTTTCGCCATCACACCGATCGATATGGGAGCTGTGAGGAGTTGGGAAGATGTGACAGTCACCGAGGTTCAGAATGTCAGCCTCATCAATTACAAAGCCATAACCATGAAACATCCCGCGAGATTCGATGAGAGTCTTCATTTGGCGGACAGCACTATCGAACTCAGCCTCCTGAATCTGAATGATGATTTCTGTGTCTCCGACACTATCCACTGGGATGCCCCGGAATCATGGTCCATAGAACCGCCCGTATCTCCGTTCGAACTTGATCCAGCCGGCCTGGCGACCGCTAAGTTCACTGTCAGCCACAGCGGGCATCTATACCCCCTGCCGACATACCATACGTCATACGATTACGCAAAAGGAAAGAAGTGTGATGTTGAGGGGCACCTCAGGGTAGCAAGAACCGCTGTCTGTAGCAGGGCCTCTGCTGATCTGAAAGTTGACGGCAGACTGTTGGAGAAATCATGGTGCAATCCGGTGAGTTACTTGTTCAAACCGAACTCGGACGAACAGGCGCTGACTGAACCTGTCGAATTCTTCTTTTCCTATGATGACAACAACCTGTACCTTGCGGCACGATGCAAAGAATCCTTCATAGACTCAGTAACCGCCAACGCTATTGAACAGGATGGACCCGTATACATGGATGATTGCATTGGTTATTTTATCCAACCCGATATCAGCAGGGAAGTCGCATATCAGATATACTTCAATACGGAAGGCGTGGCTTTCGACCAGAAGCTTACAGTCGGTGAATACGGGTATCCCGACGGTGACCGTTCCTGGAATCTGCAGTACACCGAAGCCCATTGGGCCAAAGACAACAATTGGGTTATTGAGATCGCGATCCCGTGGTCACAGTGGAATGTGGAGCCTGAACCGGGTACTAAAATGGGACTCAACTTCAGGCGGAAACAGCAGAGACTTGGTACCGCAGCCGACTGGCAGACACCCATTGAATACACACCTGATGGATTCGGTCTTTTGATAATGAGGTAGTCGTATTGGATCGAAGTACTTCGCTCAGGCTATTCGGGGCTAACGCGGGCCTGATATACTCGGCCGCTATCTGGGGATCAACCTTCATAGTAGTCAAGGCGAGTCTCGAAAACATTGACCCTGTGATTCTGGTGGGATACAGATTCACGCTCGCCGCGATCATATTGGGTATTTTCCTTAAGGCGCAGGGAAGACGACTCATGGCCGATTGCAGGAGAGGCTGCATTCTTGGCTTTCTCCTCTGGCTTCTCTACGTTCCCCAGACAATCGGTCTCGAATTCACGACAGCCTCGAACTCCGCTTTCATAACGGGTCTCTTCGTTGCATTCGTTCCGATGTTCTCGCTGTTTCTATTCGGGAGATTCCCTACGATACGTGACTTCATTGCAGTTCTGGTGTCGCTTGGGGGTCTGTGGTTTCTGACCGGAGGGCTCGTTCACGCCAACCGAGGTGATTTGCTGACACTGATCACGGCGATGACATATGCACTGCACATACTGTATGCCGACAAGTATCTCAAGGAAGGAATCGACCCATTCGTCATAGCGTTTCAGCAGTTCCTGTTCGTTGGCTTGCTCAGCCTGATCGGCGGGCTGGTGCTCCGCTTGCCGTTCGGGATCGGCACCACAGAGACGGGCTTAGCGGTGCTGTTTCTCGCGATATTCCCGACATTCTCGGCATTCGTTATTCAAATGGTAGCCCAGCGACTGATCGCCCCGCTCAGGGTTTCGCTCATTTTCGCTCTTGAACCTGTATTTGCGGCGGCGTTCGCCTGGACTCTCGGCGGGGAGACGTTCAACACGGAAAGAGCCATAGGCGGAGCCCTCATCGTTGCAGCCATGATCGTCTCGGCCATCCCATCGGAAAAGTTCAAGCTCCGACGCACTCATCCCTGAGACACGGACGAACTGACGGCTATCTGTCCCTGTGATTGTCTATCTTCGAATACGTCCCACCATACATGATATCCACGATATTCTCCCTGGTGACGAACTCGTGAGGAAATCCAAGTTCAATCTTGCTGACTTCATCAAGTTGTCTAAGCTGGTCATCAGAGAGTTCAAAGTCCAGCGCCCCGAGATTGTCCTTTATCTGGGATTCGCGTCTGGCGCCAAGGATCGGAATAATAACTCCGGGCTGCTGCATGGTCCAGCGGATTGCAACCTGCGAGGGAGTTCGTCCGATATCACGTGCGACCTTCTCAACAACATCCGCTATCCGGAAATTCCGTTCATTGAGCTTGAGACTCTCTTCACTCAATCGAGTATCGGATGACTCCAGGGTCTCCTTGTCTCTCTTGCTGTACTTGCCCGACAGCATTCCCGAACCTAACACGGCCCAGGGCGTCACGGCTATATCGAGCGACTTCGCCATCGGCAGGAGTTCGCGTTCGGGCGTACGCTCAACGAGGCTGTATTCTATCTGAAGACCTGTGAATGGCGTCCACCCTTTCAACTCGGCGATCGTGTTCGCACGCGAAACGATCCATGCGGGCGTATCGGAGATTCCAACATAGAGCACTTTACCGGCACGCACCAAATCGTCAAGCGCCCGCATCATCTCCTCGACAGGTGTCATGTAATCGTACACATGCACCCAGTACAGATCGATGTAGTCCGTTCCGAGTCTCCGCAGACTTGCTTCAACGGCCTGTGTCATGTTCTTGCGATGATTCCCGGCGGCATTCGGATCACCGTGCCTGGTGAAAAGCGTGTATTTGGTCGCAATCACAAAACTGTCGCGTTCCGAGCCAACGAATTCACCGACGTATTTCTCACTCGTACCCTCGGTGTACCGGTTGGCCGTGTCGAGGAAGTTACCGCCTGCTTCTGCGAAAGCGTCGAATACTTTTCTGCTTTCTTCCTTTGATGCCCCCCATCCCCATTCCTCGCCGAATGTCATGGTTCCAAGGCATAACTCCGACACTCTCAGCCCGCTTCTTCCAAAGAGCTTGTATCTCATTCGATTCTCCACTGTTAAGGCAATGAAGCCAATGTGTTTCCGAAATCGTAAAGGACCCGTTTGTTCATGTAACAACCAATCGTATTTCTGGTTTCTGTTTCTTTGCCACCACCTCACTTTGGAATGCGTTCTTGACACGGACAGCGATCGTCGATAGCTTGAAAACAAACAGCGAGATGACAGCGCACATTCCTTTGGTGAGTGAGGACAATTGGAATCTTTTCCCCGGATCATTCTGGTCTTCCTGATGGTTGACTGGCCGATTTTCATGCGCCGCAAGATGGTGGAAGCGCTGGCGTCTTCCGCGCAGCAGTTTGGGAGTACAGTGATAGCTGTTAATCGGCCGCTTTGTCCGTTCTCGACTCCAATCAGGAAGAGAGATAGAATGAAAGAGTTGTTCGGCCAACCAAAGCTCGAAAAACTCACCGACAATCTCTACCTTTTCTCACCGAAGTACTTCATCCATGACTCTGTAGCATCTAACTGGAGTCTTCTGGAAAGCTTGAATATCAGGTGGCTGAGGGGAAGCTACCGAAGCCTGTGCAAACGGATCGGTATTAACGAATCAAGCCCAATTGTGTGGTACTACGATCCTCAACAAGCCTATGTTACTCGCCTGTTCGATACGAGCTTCAACATCTACGAGCTGTATGACAATCTGGCCGATCTGGAGGGTAACGAACTCCATCCTGCAGTCGATCAGGAGAAGTTGCAAAGAGAGAATGTGGACCTGCTGGTTACAACTTCCGAAAAACTTCACTTGAAATACTCGCCGGGCTACAAACACTCCATCCAACTGGGCAATGGGCTGGATAGAGAAACGTTCAGTAGATTCTCAGAGTCGGCAGTTCAACCTCACCCCGATATTGTCAAGATCGATTCACCACGAATCGGCTATACGGGATTGATTTCACAGCGACTTGACTGGGGACTGGTCGAGAACATCGCAGAACGGAAGCCCGAATGGAACTTCGTGTTCGTAGGACAAGTCTTCGATGAGACTCTCAAAAGAAGAACTTCGCACCTAACCAATATCCATTTTACCGGAGCGTTTCAACATTCCGATATGCCTTCGATCCTCAGAGCTTTCGATCTGGGATTCATGCCTTACAGGGACAACGATTTCTTCAGGTATTCGAACCCTCTCAAGTTCTATGAATTCGCCGCTGCTGGCCTTCGAAGCGTGTCATCGAATATGGAAGAACTTCGCATTCACCCAGAGACTCTCGTCAAAGTCGTTCCGAATGATGCTGATGCCTGGATATCGGCAATTGGCTCTTATCTGGCTGAAGATCCGACTAAAGCCGGGAGTATCGGGAGAGAAACAGCGTCTCAATACATATGGGAAGATATGACTGCCCGGCTGCTGGATAATATCAAGGGGCTTGTTGATTCTAAATCCCCGGAATCAGATCCGCGAGTGCTTTGAGATCTGGAACTTCCAGATCAGGTACCGCGTCGGACGGGGGTGTAGCACCGGAACCTTCCATTCCCTTTCGCCTGTTCACCCACACACAAGCTTGGCCGAGCTTCTTCGTTGGTGCGATATCGTGAAACAAGCTCTGGGCTACATGAAGTATATTCTCTTTGGGCCTGCCGATCCTGTTGTGCGCGTACTTCAGGAATATTGACGACGGTTTGTAGACTCGAATCTGCTCGGCAGTGATCACAAAATCGAAGGTAGTATTGAGATGCTCCAACGTCTGAGCCATGAGATCGTCATCGATATTCGATATGATTGCCAGCTTGAATTTCTTGTCCAGCCGTGCGAGAGCATCAACCGTATCCGGGAATGGCTTCCAGTTCGGAAGCGATTTTGTAAGAGCATTGAGGTCTTTCTCGGTTGGTTGGAATCCCAGCCTCGTTCCGAATTTCCTTACGATATCCTGCAGCACCTTGCGATACTTCATGTAAGTTCCCTGCTCGACTGCTGGTTCGAACTCGGAAAAAAGTTTGAGGATTTCCTCGCTTGTCATTTCGATTCTGCGAGAACGAAGCACTGGTGACATTCCCTCAAGAATCCCGGATTCCCAGTCTATGAGGGTACCATAGCAATCGAAGCTAAGCACTTCATATTTATCGAATTCCATCATTTGAGCTTCTTGCCAAGAGTTTGAGCGTTTCCGGGCGCGAGATCTACTTGACGAAGTCGACAGCACCGCTAATCCTGATAGCTGTAAGTGCGACATTCACACCGTGATTCCGAAGCCGGAAGAGCACAAAATCAGAACCCTTCCCATTGGTAACTCTTTCAACTGCCAAGACAGACTTTCTTTGCTGTAACGAACAGCCAACGAAGACAATGGTTCCGTCCAAGCATCTCAGATCTTCATCATCGTACGCAGATTTCATCGTATAACCGCTGATAACCCTCTATGGCTCGATCCCAACTGAATCTTGAGAGAATGCTGTATCCATTGAATATCATTTCGGCATATGAAGCCTGATTGGAGGTGTAGAGGTCGATAGCCGCCTTCAGGGAGTGCGAAGCTCCCTCCACCATGTTTCTCCACAGATGTACTGAACTTCTGTCGGCAATCCGATCGCCCATAGGGCTTTCCCGCTGGTATGCACAATCAACGATCCGCTGCCAATCGGCCGCAGCATCAGGACCGGAGTCCTCGCGATAGAGAAGACCGGTCGGTTTAGCTGTCTTCTGGTGGTATTTGCCCAGAATCTTCTCTCCCTCTGTTCCGAGAGATGCCCGATCATACGGGAAGACCTGCTGGATCAGGCCTCCGGTAGCTCTTGCAACGACAGGCATTCCAGCCAGATATGCCTCATTCGCGCCACCGAACGGTTCATAGAGTGAACACATTACCATATAAGAACTGCCTTGCTGCAACGCGACAAACGTTTCGAAATCCATCCTGAAGGGGAAAACCATCACTTCCCCGCTCCGCTCCTCCGCCAGCCGTTTGAGAAATCCCAAACCTTCGAAGCCTTCATCACCGGGCATCGGTGTGAAAATGTACCGGGCTTTTCCCGGAGGAACGCTGCTGATTGCTTCCGCCGCGACATCATACCCTTTCTGGCGAGGATCGTCTCTGCCGAGAAAGAAAAAGACAGGGATCGCAGGGTCGGAAAGCTCCAACCCTGATCCCCAGGTTTGGAATTCATCATTGCCCTTGATTGACTTCAGGTAACTCGTAATCTTCTCACCCAGCCTTATCCGCCGATCCCATTTCTCGCGTTGTATTACCGAGAAGTCTCCTTTCACGGCAGCATCGAACGCACTTTTCGAAAACGGAAACTCCAATTCACCGAATATCCCGTTGTCTACACCTACCAGTCCCTTGTTTAAGAACAGAGGCTGGAGATGATCCGCAAAGACATCCTTATGCAACGGTTCGCTCGTAAGTTCATCCGCGAAGTTCTCGGAAACCGTAGATAACTTGCCGGACATAAGTGGAATCATTTTGCTCAGAACAGTCATTCCCGGCAGGTTTTCAGCACCTATCAACGCCGCCTGTTCAGAGCTGATTCCACGATCATAAGGATTATGAAGAGTCTGGACATAGCCTGCCGAGACAATTCGCTCCTCGTTGTTCACGGTGTGGGCGATTGCCGAGGTCTCCCAGTCCTGCAAGTGCAGCACAAGATTCGATGTCTGCCCAAGCTCCACAAGCGCCCGTGGGAACGCTGCGCAGAAAAAGAGCGAGTCCAGCAGCAACTTCTCGCTGTCGCCGGGATTGATATACGGATCTCGCGGCGCGGTGAAGTAACCCGCACTATCCAAGAGGAATGTCCGGTACCCGTTATCATCAACGTGCTCTAATATACGAACATCCCGCTTTTGCCAGTCGAAATCCATTGAGAAACTCAAGCCCGTGTCACGGATCTTCTCCGCAGCCGGTTTCTTCGATGTGATGTTTCTGAAATACGGCGCCATTGTAAAGCAGGAATGTGATTCAGCCAGTCTCTTTGGGAAAATTTTCATTACTGCCGCAAGTCCCCCGCAAGGTGCGAACTCTGATTCGAATGTCGCAAAAACAATGGTGCGTGAAGCCTTATCTGGACGTTCTTTCTTTGTAATTGACATCGGAATGACACCTCATCGATACGTGGTAATTGCGAATTAGCCCATGTGCCGTCACAGGCACATATATACAATTCAATGCAAAGGGTCAACTAATCCTGATCTACCCAACCAAAAACTGTTCCTGACAGCGCGGGGAGAGATTTGTTGCTTTGACGCTTGACAACGTGACGCGAAACTGGCAACATAGATAGTAGTATCGTTGTATGTTAGGTATTGAATAGGGGTCTGAAGAAGTATCGCACTACGTGTGTGGCTATTGCTATAGCAATCTCCATACTCGCAATGGCTACGTTGGACCGGTGGCCCACCCTCTGGGTGGATTTGGCATAGCCCGTGTGCCGCTTCAGCGAAAGCTACTGTCAAGGTACGCACAAGGGTTCCTGACAGCGCGGGGAGGGTATGATTAGGATGCTCTCTAATAGCAACATATGGAGTTCTACAAGTTTTACTTAGCTGAAAGGAAGAAGCAAATATGAACGGTAGGATAACAATCATAGCCATAACACTTTGTGTTACGATGGTGATTTGCTGCAGTGATAAGACAATCTATGATCCGCCGCCCGGCTTTGTCGTGGGAAAGGTAGTCGATGCAGATTCCGACCTCGGAATCGATTCTGTGATGCTCTCCCTGAGATTCCAACCGGATACATTGACCTCGCCGTCTTCGATGGCAGTTAGTGATAGCAGTGGTTACTACCGTTTGTTCGCTGGCTATAATCAGGGGCGAGTTTACGTCTTGGCGACGAAAGAGGGGTTCTTGCCTGGGATCTCCGATGCGCACTTGAGCAAGTATGATACGGTCGTAGTGAATCTTTCTTTGATCAGACGAGAGTAGATCTGTAACACTACTCGCCGATCGAGATGTTGCTTGGTTGTGGTAACTTACTAATGTATAGCAAAGAGTTGAATAGTAAAAGGGAGTTCCACAAGATGTTTGCGAAGATGACTATCAACGCCTTATCGTTGCCGGCGATTATCTTGGTTTTCGCTATCGACGGACGGGGAAACCAACCGATACAAAAACACGAAACAGAAGTATGCATATGGTTCCCCACTGAATCGAACAACCAGTTTTTGGATGTCGTAGGGGATCTGCAGAAACGGTTTAATCTTTACGTTGTATTTGCGTTTCCTCCACATGCTATAATAGGATATGTTCCGGAAATCCTGAAAAACAGTTTATCTTCTTATGATGGCACTGTTGTTATTGACCGCCGGTCATTGCCGGACAGGTTTCTTCTATCGGGGGCCACAGACAGCAACCGAAAGAATGTCGAACAAGCGTGGAAGACTTTCTTAGCCAACGACATAACGAACAAGTATCCGTCATACCAGAATCCGACTGGAAAAGCCCGGATTCCCCTTATACACGACATGCAGGTCGTAGAGACGGATGTGAGATCGGAGAATTGGGAGAAGTTGACATCAGAGTACCTCATGGGCAAGATTGCCGTTGGTGTGTTCATAATGGAGAGCACTGGAACACTGGAGGATTGGTCGAATGGTCCACCCAACCGTCAGAACTCTGTTTGGGAGAAGATAATCATAGGGCTCAATTGGATGCACGATCAGGCGGCAGAGCGCGGCACCAATGTAGAGTTCTGGTTTGATAATGGCGGATACTATGAGAGCGTCCCCACCATATGGGAGCCTATCACTTTGGAATCCTCCAATGATTACTTGTGGATTAATGACGCTATGGATTACGTGGGTTACACTTCGGGCGATTCCGAGGAGAGAATGTATTCATACTTGAGTGATCTAAGAAGCAACGCTGGAACGGACTGGGCAACAATCATCTTCGTCATAGATGATTGGAATGATGAAGATAACATGTTTGCGGACGAAGAGCCGCGATTCTCATATGCCAAGATGTGGGATCAGCGCACAACCACCGGTTGGTACGTATTGCGGCATGGCGGACCATGCCTCGTGATGACGTATGATAACGACAACTGGGGACATCATCAGATGCCCTCCGTGCTATGCCATGAGTTCAGTCATTTGTTCGGATGTCCGGATGAGTATCCCGACGGTTATACGTGTCGGGACGGATCCCCGTCATGGGATCCGAGCTGTCGTTCCAACTATGGTTATCTTTTCTATCAGAACTATAACTGCGAGGCTTGCAACGCTGATCCCGATTCCTGCATTATGCGGAGCCAGCCTCTGGGCTCTGGCATGTGTGAATGGACGAAGAGACATTTGGGCTGGTTTGATTCCGATGGCGATGATGTGCCGGACCCGATTGACCCGAATAGCGGCAAACTTGACTATATTGGCGGTGTTAGTCCGGGAGATTATCTCCTGATCTATACTCTTGATGCGTCATTCGTCAAAAGGATCGATGTGACTGAACGCAACTCCGCCCCCTGGAATGGTGACCTGTATGTCATCTGGGACATGACTAATTGGAACGGGCAAGTCGTAACTACGCCTCAGATATTCCTTCTATCCAGGAATGGCGGCGATCCCATCTCCTTTGCGTTCTGCCACTACGGGCCGTTCGCAATCGACTTTGCTGAGCCATGGGTAGAGGGTTCATCGCTGGTTTGTAGCTTATCTACGGACTGGGCTTATGTACGATTGGAGATATTCTCACCCGAAGGGGAGCAGGTCCTTTATCCCATTAGGGATGAGCTCCACTCAAGACAGGAGAGAATGGAGATTGATCTTTCATGCCTTCCCTACAGTGATTCGTACACGGCCAGATACTTTGCTTGGCTTCCCGACGGAAGTGTTTCCCCGATCAACGAATTTGTCTTTGCGTCTGAAGAACCATTATCACGGATCACCGAGTTCAGCTATCGTCATGGCTACTATGAACCGAAGATTCAACTTGAATGGTATGATAGCAACGAGATAGAGAATGGGTTCGCGCTCGAACGGAAGAGTGGAACAAGCGGGACATGGCAAGACATCGACACGGTGCCGCCTTCGCTTGGATGGACGTATTACGACGATTGCTGCTATATGGGTAGCGAAACATACACTTACAGAGTGCGCCCATTTACTTATAACGCTCAGGATGGACCTTGGTCTGATGAGTTGCTGCTGAAGTCCCGACCGATGCCTCCCACGAATGTGAGTTGTGAGGTTCTGACAGGTCCTTGTTGTCCAGTCGCGTTATCTAATGCAGTGCGGGTCAGTTGGGATGCGCCACAAGACCAGTTACTTCCGATCGATCACTACGTTGTCTTCCGTAGAATACCGCCGAGTTGGATGGGTGACAAGTTCGGCCCGATCTACGACATAGAAATCGAAATCTGCCCGAATCCTCACGCAAACCGGGACTTCTTCGTCTACAGTTTCGATTCCGAGGGCGACTCGTCGATTGTTCAGGAGTACTGTGGTGCAGTGGCGGGCGCCTGGAATCTGTGCCCTGAAAACATCAAGAAGGATGCCGTTACGGGCGACATCATACAGCCCGGGCAATTCAGTCTTCAGCAGAATTACCCGAATCCGTTCAATGCTTCTACGGCCATCGAGTATGAGTTACCTGCAGATGGTATGGCACGGGTTGAGGTTTTCAATATGCTTGGTAGGCGTGTGAGGATACTTGTCGATGGCTTCAGATCAGCGGGTAGATACGTGACCGTGTGGAATGGAAGAAACGATGTTGGAGAAGATGTCTCATCAGGAGTCTATTTTTGCAGAATCACTTCAGAAGGTCATACATCGACCAAGCGAATGTTGCTCCTGAAGTAACGGTGGCACAGAAGATCACTCAACATCTCGTTGTTCGCTGTTTTATAAAGGCTGGGTGGCCGCGATCTATGATCGCGGTTTACAGAGCCCCTGTCATTCCGGAAATTCATGCAGAGTCCTCAATGAAGCCGCTTATCTCGGAAACTCCGCAGTTCCGACTCCTGACATGTGACAAGCGCTGTCAAAAACAGCCCGCAGGAACGGGCTGTTCAGTTCGAGCGATATCGTCAACTGGGTGCTACTCGCAGTAAATCGCAACCGTTTCATCCCCGTCGACATCAATCTTGAGCTCTGTCAGGGCCTCCACAAGCTCCTCGATATTCTTGCTGTCGATATTCTCAATGTCGATATCGATCCCCTTCTCTTTTAACGCACCGTCGATCTTCTGCTTCGCATTGCTGGGTATCAGCGAGTGCATCTTCATTCCTGCCCGTATGAGTTGAAAAGGCACCCTGATATTGACGGTCTCGTCCTTCCCTGAGCCTCGCGATGGTTCCCTTACCTCGATGCGAAGGTATTTCGGTGACTTGCGTGGCTTATCCACCGGCTCCGCCTCACTTGGCGGCGTCTGATCCTGACCGATGGCGGAGAGCAATTCGTCCGCTTCCGAAACCGAAATTTTGCCATCTTTAAGCATTTCCAGGATTTTCTTTTGATCATTCGACATCATAATCCTCCTATCTTATGTCTACGAAAACATTGTCTTCATTGTCATCGACTTCGATTCTCGTACCTCTCGAGCAGCACAATAGCCGAAACACGTCGAAGCACTGCCGGAGGAATCGACGGACCCGCGGCATCAGGACGCCCACCAGCACAAGCACCAACACAAGTGGCGTTGCCGCGACAGCCACTACAAGCGCGGGTATCCACAGTAGAAAAATCGGAAGCCAAAGGGCTATCTTCTTCTCGCCCGGGCTTACGACCCTGATCCGTATTAATGCCGGGGGAAACATCACTTTCCCAACCTCCTGAGAGCTTCCTTTACTGAAATCTCACCAGCATCCAGTTCGTCGAGCACCGTAGAACCTGAATCGGACGGCTCTATCTTAACGAAATCAAGCTTCTCCGATATCTTGTTCAGGCGGTTCTTGACCGTAGGATAGCTTATCCCGAAATACTCCTCCATCTGCTTGATTGATCCGTGGCACCGCACGAAAGCCGCAACGAACACCTGATCCTCGGATTCCAGCGCTGCAAGCGGAGGCAATTCGAAGCTACCCTCGATTGAAATGCCAGAGCTCACAAGTCGGACTTTCTCGATGATCATCGGCTCACCACCGGTCAATTGAGTCAGTTTTTGCCAGTCCACATTCATTATCACACCTTCCGTATTTTGCTCATGTTCAATATTATATACGTAGCGTACAACAAATGTTTCAGAAACTCAAGCTTAAGATGAACTTTTTTAATATTTTCTGCCACTAATATCTACAAAACATGTTTCCGGGGATTGATCGGCGTAGATTCGAGGCAAATGTATATGGCCCGAATTGCAATCGGTAAGACATGGATATGCAGTGACTTACGACTTCACAACACGGCTGCGGTCCGGTATCGGCTGTCGCGAAATACTGGTACAGCGAGCGATCTGTATGAGGATTGTCTGGACAGAGAATCTATCTTCGCAACGCCTGTTTCTGCTCGATGAAGTCCTTCATCAACTGCAGGTTTTCGGTCAAACTCCACCAGCCGTTCTTAAATGCGGCATAGTCCGGGCCGGACATCGCTGAAGCGTATCGAAGTGAATTTGCATAGAACAGCCACTGTCTCACCCACCTGAATTCAATGGTCTCATCAAATGGATTCGACTTATCTTCGAGGTTAAGCTCCCATGCTGCCATAATCAGCCTCGTTGCCGATGCGACCATCATGTCAGCTTCGGTCACGGTAGAATCGAACTTGACGAAGTACTCGTCCGCCCAGGTTCGTCCATGACAGTTCCTGCACAGTGACTTCATATCGTCTTGCCGCGACTGCTGCTCCTGCTCCGAAATGAGATATTCTGCGGCAATTTCTCCGTCAAAAGTCGTCGGGAGAGGTTGACTGTCTGAATTGCGGATAATCGATGTCTGACCGGAAATCGTCTGTGGGTGCGAATATATCAATCCAAAGATCCTCTGCCATATTCTGGCGCCGAAGTCATGAGTTCGAGGAAGGATCTCGTCCCCTTCCGAGTTCACGACAAGGCTGTTGTGGCAGACCGCACAACTTGGGGCTTTGAAGTCTTTCCCAAGCACCCATGGGACCGAATTCCATTCCCACTTGGAGCCAATCGATGAGAAGATGTTGCCGTGCTTGCTCTCTTTGTAAACCTGCCATGCGGGTACATCCGGTTCGAGGTGACATTGCGAGCATGTATATGGCTTACGAGCTATTTCTATAGAGAAACTGTGCCTCGGGTGGCAGGACGTGCATGCACCGAGTGAACCGTCAGGATTAACTCTGCCGACTCCCTGGTTGGGCCAGTTATCGAGATCAAGCACCTCTATATCCCCGAGATCAGTCTCTACGGTTCTCAATCCTCTGACGATGACCTCAGTCCCATGGCACGCATAGCAACTCTCGTTCTTGGCGTTCTCGGAGGCCTCGAGCTGTCCGATTTCAGTCTCGGAGACATTTTTGACCGATGTATGCGTGGAGACCATAAGACTGAATAGCTCATTGTCCTGAAGATTCCCCAGGGCATGAGCTTTCTTGGAACCTGTGTACTGGCTGACTTCCTCCGAGTGGCAGGTGGCGCAGTCATTCGGTGACACAATCAGGTTGATTTTATAGTCGAAGTGCTCGAAGCTGTCCTGATGTTTGTCTGTATTCAGAGTGTGGCATTCATAACACCCGATACTTACGGATCGGAGGACTTCGGAGACGTTTTCATTCGTGACCCTTCGTTCAATCCGGGGTAGTTCGAGAGCTTGGTCAACGGTGACGTTCGAGTGACGGCTCGACAGCCAGTCCTCGACTATCCCGGGCGTGTACAACGAATGGCAATCCAGGCACGCCTGTGTCTCCTCACTCACAGTACCCATGGCACCGGCTGACAGAATCAGTATCAATGCGATTAAGCCAAACAGGACTCTTATCATCACAACCTCCCCAAATGACGAATTGCGGGTGACACTCGAATATAAGACATGGAACATCGAATATCAAACGAAAGCCCATCTGAGGCTTGGTACTCCTGACACGTTACAGAAAAGGGCACCCTGCACAGGGCGCCCTTCAATACTAAGTCTGAAAGCCAGCGTGTTAGCCTTTCTTCTCGGCCTTTTCTGCCTTCTTCTCGTCCAGCTTATGTATGCCGTTGACTTTCATTGCCTCGTAATCAAACTTGTCCTTTACATTGCAGACCTCGGGAGCTGTTTCGTTATGGCATCCCGTGCAAGTCTTTTCGTCAGGAATCAGGAGACCATTTTCGATTGCAAGTTCTTGATCTTTCATGACCTTCATCTTATTGTAGTCACTGCCGGGGCCATGACAGGACTCACACTGAACGCCCTCCAGCAACGCGCCCTTCGCAGTTACGCCCGTAGCATGGCAGGCAAAACACTCTTCATTCTTCTTCTGTTTAGCGTCAAGCACGTCGAATGCTTTTGCATGAGGTGTCTCAGCCCATGACGGGTGGGTGCCATCTTTCTTGTGACACATTTTGCATTTCTTTTCACCGATGAACTCGTGCTTAACCTCTTTCTTCTCGGCTGCCTTTTTCTCCTGAGCCAGCGAAAGCGACACCGCAGCGAACAGCACGAGCACGAGAATCACGAAGAGTTTTCTCGCCATAGCTCCTCCAATCCAAAGTATTCTTTCTAGTCACTCTCATAGGAACCGGCCACCATCTGGCAGCCGGTTCTCATTCAATAAATATACACATTCTACGCAAAAATGTGTGAATTCGTAGACTAAAAGTCTACCCGCACCCCCGTGCTAACCACAAAATATGACCCTGATTCATCACCGTATACATAGCCACCGGAATCGTCTTTCAGGTCATAATAGGATGCTTCCGTATTCCAGCTCAAATTGGACATGAAACGATAGATAAATCCTACTCCTCCCTTGAGGATCGTGTAGTCGATATTGGAGTAGGTATCCATCTCGTCAAGCGTATAGTCCAGGTGCTCGATCGTCTCCTCGGGCACGGGCATTTCAACCGGGTCGAGTGAACCCTCGCTTGCATTCATTGCGCCGTTGAGCATGAGCGTAAGCTTCTCGGTGGCGTTGTAGGCGAGGTTCACATACAGGTTATGTGTCTTGTCGATGTAATCGGCGTTCGTGAACAGCGAACCATAATGTAGGACTCCACCGGAGTCACCAAGTAAATGAGCCGCTCAGCCGTCGAACATCGCAACCGTTATCGGCCCGGTCGACTTGTTGTAGTTGTAGGTATAGCCAGTGACAAGTGACCAGCGAGGATCCGGCATGACGGTTACACCTAAATTCGGACGAAATGACGAGTGCTCGACAGTGATCTCATCGTAGTCATCATTCTCATCCATAGACATCTTCAAACCAGCATTCAGTCGGACCTTCTGGTTGACCATGTATGATCCCCGCAAGTCGATGTCATGCTTGATGGTGGGGAGTGTCGTAATCGTCTGGTACTTGATGTACTCCCTCTGGTAGTAGTAAACCAGTGGAGCATCTCCTATCGGTTTCAGCAACTCCCGACCGACCAGCTCGAAGAGCCCTTTGTAATTCGTGAAGGGATCCTCTGTAACTTCGAGACGGTACGCAGCTGAGAGCGAGTACTTCAACCCTTTTCGATATCGCAATTTGCCTTCCCCGAAGTACTTGTTCGTTGCAGTCTCGGAATCGAACTCGGGATAGTCGTAACGCCTCGTATGCTCATATCCAGCCTTAAGCGACAGTTTTGCTCTCTGGCTCACCATCATGTCAGCCCTCACAGTACCCTTACCGTAGAGCCTGTCCAGGCTGGAAGCCCTGTAGTAGTTGAAGATGTCCTGCCCCCCTCCCTGCTGACCTTCTCTCCATGGCGGCATGTCATAGTAAAGGTCGCTGGAGTGTATCTTGGTCACTGTGCCATTGGCATACAGTTTCACTTTTGGAGATAGAACAGTACTGAACTTCATTGTGCCGCCGAGAACGACATTGTGAAGGTTATTCAGGTCATTCTCGGTTCTCGAATAGCTGAACGATCCGTTCAGGGCGTGTTTCTCACCACTTGCGAGGAACTTGACCTTGCTCCCGATCTTCTCGGTTTCGGGATAGACTCCAACTGCGGCGTACGTGTCCGCGAATAGAACCCGCGATCCGAATTCCCCGGCAGCGCCCCCATGAACAGGATGCTTTGCAGGGTCATAGTAGAAGCTGACATCATCAGCTCCCGACTTGAACTTCCTGTAGCTGAAGTCATACCCAACAGTCAGAGGCTTGATAGGGGTCACCTCAGCTCCCACCTTGGCGGTGTGCGTGGTAAGACTTTTTTCAGCCGATCTTGTCTGGGCATGGCAACTGAAGCAGTGCGTTACCGCAGCTTTCTGTTCATGCCCCTTCGCAACGATCATCTGGTGCGCGGCGATCATCTTGAAGCCGATTTTCTCAGCAAGGAGCATTTCGAACTCGGACTCCGTCGAATAACGATCATAGTGATAGTCATAAATGGAATCGAGAGCCTCATGACTGAGCATCTTGCCACCTGCGCCACCGCTGGCGGTCATTTCCCGCGCATTGAAGTCATCGTATAGATTGAATGGTAGTTGCCGCCTGAACATCTGCACTTGTATATCGCCAGAGAACTTGTTGGCAACTCTCATCTTCATATCCACTCCGGCGGTCCTAAAGTCATGCATGTATCCGTCTACATCACCGTACATGTTTTCACCGGTGCCGAACAGGTCCAAGTTAACTTTCGGGTAACCGTCATCGTAGATATCATTGAATTCACCGATTTTCTTACCATAGTCAGAGTAGTCAGTGTACTGACCACCGAGCCACAGCGAAACATCCATTGCAGCGCCCGCATTGCCACAGAAGACAATTGATGCCAAGGCAAAGGAGACGACTGCAACCTTAACGGCGTACATGAATCGTTTCATAATCCCCTCCTTACCTCGTGAAACCTGTGCCACCGCTCGATATGCCTTGAGCGGGCTGATCGGTTCCGTGTATGGCTGTGTGACACTGCGTGCACTTCGTCAGGAAAGATCGTTTGAAACTGTCGTACGTTGACGACAGCTGCCTGCCCGGAGCCTGCGGAGCTTCGAAGCCGTCATTGTCGATTCCGGGAATGGTCGCATGGAAATGCATGGAGTGACAGTTCAGGCAGAGAGTCGGTTCTGACTGAACCAACAGATTGTCCGCTACCGAACCGTGCGGCAGATGGCAGATCGAGCAATCTTCGTTACTTGGATCATGCTCGAAAATGAACGGGCCTTCCTTGTCAGCGTGACAACTGAAGCACTGTTCCCTTACATCCTGGCCTACGGCGAATTTATTGCCGGAACCGTGAATGCCGTGACATGACTGACAGTCGAGTTTCCCCTCGACGACCGGGTGATGCGATGGCATGTAGAACGATGCCCTCACATCGCTGTGACAATCGTAGCAAAGCTCCGGTGTGGATTGCTTCAGCACCTGTCCCGCTGGCACATGAGAGGCATGACAACTCGCACAGTTAACATCCTCGGTCATGTGCGAGCTGAACTGCCAATCATAGAACTGGCGACCCGTATGACAGTCAAGACAGGGTGACTTCCTGTTGGAACTGAACATAGTCTCGCCTGTCCAGATGAGTTCTGCATCTCCCTCTTCCGCATGCACAGACCCGGGACCGTGACACGATTCGCAGAGCTTCCCCTCGTATTTCTCAACTTTTCCGAGCAGAAGACCGTGAGCGGTTCCGCCAAAAGATTCCGCAACATCGTCGTGGCAATCGGCGCAGGTCTCTGAGCCGATATACTCCGCGTCAGCCGGAGGACCTCCCAGAGCTGCCAGAGGAAATGCCGTCAGAGCGAGAATCAGTGTAACAAACCCGACCACAGCCGGCCCTCGAATTGATCGAGAGTAGCCTTTCATAAGCTTGCCTCCCTCCTCCATATAATATGTGATCTACATTCTAATGAATATCCGGACTGGTAACAGGTGTCCACGATGCTGTTCTGATTCGGGTTACGTTTCCAAATCATATTCGCTCGTCCCGGAGCGAACGACTTCACACATCAGGTACAACCCGAAATGCCGAGAATATAGTCCATCACACCAGTCGACATAAGCTGGCCCGTCTCTGCTATATTGCTGTGCGATTCAATTGTATGCTTCGACAGAAAACACAACAGGAAGTTACATCCGAGAGAAATCAGTGTCAAGCCCAATATGAGATAATTTTCACATTGCAACCCAATAACTCGTTGAAATAATACAACTTAGACTGGATTAGCCATGACACTCTCAATGAATCGTCAAACGACAGGGGCAGATCCATGAGAGGATTCAGCCACAAGACAAAGACTATGAGCGATATTAAAGTAGGCGGCGCGGTTGCCTACCCGCCATTAGAGTCCGTCTCCTCATCTCCTGATTCTTCCTTCACCTCGCTTTCGACCTTCTCGAGCTTTTCGAGCCAGTACTTGTGGTGATGCTCCGCCCATTCCCTTGTTACGTACCCGTCGACAAGAACCCGCCATGTTCCCGGGTTGGCTATCGTTCCGAGATAGGCATGCGACAGAACTCCTGCAATCAGGACAAAGCCTGCAAGGTTGTGTATTGTTGATGTTATGCATATTACCGAGAGTGGGAAGCCTGATTTGAATGTCAGAACAAGACCAGAGAGAATCATAATGAACCCGAATACCGTGGTGTACCAGTAGAACATCTTCTGGCCGGCATTGAACCGACCCGCTGGAACCTCGCCCTTGTATCCGAGATAACCGCCGATAATTCTGACCCATATCTTGTCATAGGACGCGAAGAGCGCATCTCTGAACCAGATGAATGCACCAAGAAGTGTCGTAACAATAAAGACTACACCAAAACCTATGTGAAGATCTAGCATTTGTTTCGGTGAACTGAACAGGAGTTCCTGCCACTGTGTCCAGTTGAATGCCATTATCAGCCCTGTTACAGTAAGGAAGATAAACGAGATGAGCCTGAACAGGTGGACACCTCTTTCGAAGATGCTGAAACGTTTTATCTCTCCGCTGTCGGGGACAAACTGAATATGTTTTGGACCGTAACTGTGATAGTGGATTGTCACTAGGAAGACTACTACTACGAGTCCGATACTCACAAGAGGGCTAAGGATTTTCTGGTGAAACGAATTCACCCAGAATGCAGCTGGATTGCACCCAAAAGCCCTGCCGTTACTCCTGGTTATCATCATACCGTCTGCGCCAACGAAATCGAGAACTCGCTGTCCTTTGAAAAAATGGGGCTCCCCAATGTGGCAGTCCTTGCAGCCGTTTGATCCGAGAGCGAATCGTGTCGGGGCAACGTTGTGGCTGATCGAGAAGTTCACGTAGGCATCCTTCGAGTAAGGTCCCTCCACAAG